>OGKG01000650.1_pt1 | contig 44837 bp, 36 predicted proteins | sample 1572201 | NCBI WGS metagenome assembly OGKG01 (sample SAMEA2582146, study PRJEB24529) | metagenome | biome: Human gut stool | place: China | collected 2011 | reverse complement strand
CTACGAGCGAGACTTGTCGAGCGATTCCGCGTCTTGGGAGCGGCGGCTCGCCGCTTTTAATTGTCTTAGGAAAGTTTTTAAATCTTATTCCAGTTCAAACGCACCTGTATACAATCTATAATACTGTCCGTGCTGTTTTATCAAATCCTCGTGGCTTCCTCGCTCAATAATTCTTCCTAACTCAAGAACCATTATTACATCTGAATTTCTTACAGTTGAAAGCCTATGTGCTATGACAAATACTGTTCTGCCATACATAAGCCCGTCCATTCCTCGCTGTACGATTTCTTCTGTTCTTGTATCAATCGAGCTTGTAGCCTCATCAAGAATCATAACAGGCGGGTCTGCAACTGCCGCTCTCGCAATAGATAAAAGCTGTCGCTGTCCTTGTGAAAGGTCTGAACCACTACCTGAAATAACCGTATTATAACCATTTGGCAAATGTCTGATAAAACCGTCTGCATTAGCAAGCTTTGCGGCAGCTATACATTCCTCATCGCTTGCATTAAGATTACCGTAACGGATATTATCAATAACTGTTCCTGTAAACAAATTAACATCTTGCAAAACTATACCAATAGAACGGCGGAGGTCGCTTTTCTTGATTTTATTTATGTTAATGCCATCATAGCGAACCTTACCGTCTGCAATATCATAAAATCTGTTGATAAGATTTGTTATAGTTGTTTTGCCTGCACCAGTTGCACCAACAAAAGCAACCTTTTGTCCAGGCTTGGCATAAAGTGTTATGTCATGCAAAACTATCTTGTCCTTAACATAGCCAAAATCTACATCATGAAGCTCTACTTTGCCCTCAAGCTTTGTATAGGATACTGTTCCATCTGAATGTGGGTGTTTCCAAGCCCATATTCCTGTACGCTCCTCAACCTCAACAAGTTCATCATTTTTGCCGTACTTTACATTGACAAGAGTTACATAACCATCATCAACCTCTGATTCTTCGTCCATAAGCTCGAAAATTCTCTCTGCACCTGCAAGAGCCATAATAACTGCATTGAGCTGTTGGGAAATCTGTCCCATAGGCTGTGTGAATGACTTAGAAAGCTGTAAAAATGATGCAATAGCGCCAAGCGTAATTCCACCAATTCCATTAACAGCGAAAACACCACCTATTATCGCAATAAGAATATACTGAACATTACCGAGATTATTCATAACCGGCATAAGAACATTCGCAAACATATTTGCGGCTGCGGAATTTTTGCAAAGTTCTTCGTTTTTCTCATCAAAGCCCTCTTTTGCCTTTTCTTCGTGACAGAAAACCTTAACAACCTTCTGGCCGTTAATCATTTCCTCTATATATCCATTGACATCACCTATTGACTGCTGTTGCTTGACGAAATATTTTGCACTTTTGCCAGCAATTTTACCTGTAACAAAAAGCATAAATGATACAAAAACTACTACAAGGAGTGTAAGCCATATATTTGTTGCAAGCATTGCAAAGAATACAGAAACTATTGTAATAAGTGATGAGAACATCTGTGGCAGGCTCTGAGAAATCATCTGTCTGAGCGTATCGGTATCATTTGTATAACGGCTCATAATATCGCCGTGTGAATGTGTATCGAAATATCTTATAGGCAAGGTCTGCATATGCTCAAACATTTCATCACGAATATCTTTAAGAACACCCTGTGCAACTGTAACCATAAGTCGGTTATATAAAAGCGTAGCCACAATGCCTATAATATATATTCCAGCCATAAAGATTATTGCTTTGAAAAGTCCTGCAAAATTCGGGACAGCCTCAATCAAAAGAGGCTCTATATAATCATCTATAAGTGTTTGCAAGAAAAGCGAGGACGCAACACCTGTTAATGCACTTGCAAGGATTGATATAAGAACTACAACCAATCTGCCTTTATATTTAAAAACATACGAAAGAAGTCTTTTTGCGGTTTTGCCTGTGTTTTTACTTCTTACAGGTTTTTTTGTTTGTTTTTGATTACTCATTAAATCTCATTCCTTTCTGTATGAATTTTACTGCTGTGAGCTTTTTGTCTGTGAAGTATAAACCTCACGATAAATTTCATTTGTCTTGAGAAGCTCCTCATGTGTGCCGACAGCATTTATACCGCCATCGTCCATAACGATTATCTTATCAGCATTTTCGATTGAGGAAATTCTCTGTGCTATGATAATCTTTGTTGTGTCGGGAATTTCTTCAGCAAAAGCTTTTCTGATGAGTGCGTCTGTTTTGGTATCAACTGCACTCGTAGAATCATCGAGAATAAGAATTTTTGGTTTTTTAAGCAAGGCTCTTGCTATGCAAAGTCTTTGCTTCTGACCGCCTGAAACATTTGTACCGCCTTGCTCGATATATGTATCATAACCCTTTGGAAAGGTTGAAACAAAGCTATCTGCCTGTGCAAGCTTACATACATTGACAATTTCTTCATCTGTTGCGTTTTCATTGCCCCAGCGGAGATTTTCTTTTATTGTTCCCGAGAAAAGAACATTCTTCTGTAAAACAACCGCAACAGAATCACGCAAAGCCTCTATATCGTAATCCTTGACATCAAGTCCGCCGACTGTAAGCTTACCCTTTGTAACATCATAAAGTCTTGGGATAAGATTTACAAGGCTTGTCTTACCTGAACCCGTTCCACCGATTATACCGACCGTTTCGCCAGATTTAATCGAAACTGAAATATCACTCAAGCACATTTTGTCAGCATCTTTCTTATATGCAAAGCTGACATTATCAAAAATAATAGAGCCGTCCTTGACTTCCTTTACTGGATTTTCGCCATTTGTGATGTCGCTTTCTTCATCGAGAATTTCTGTTATTCTCTCCATAGATGCACGAGAAATGATAATCATAACAAAAATCATTGAAAGCATCATAAGGCTCATAAGAATCTGCATTGCGTAGGTTATAAGACTCATAAGCTGACCTGTTGTCATACCAACAGCCGGGTCATTGCCAGAGAGAACTATAAGTCTTGCTCCGAACCATGAAATCAAAAGCATACAAGTATAAACACAGAACTGCATAAGTGGCATATTCCAAGCAAGAAGTCTTTCTGCCTTACTAAAATCCTTAAAAATGGATTTCGAGATTTTGCCAAATTTCTCATTCTCGTGGTCTTCTCTTACGAAAGACTTTACAACTCTTATTCCATAAAGATTTTCTTGCACAACATTATTCAATTTATCATAGGTCTTAAAAACACGCTCAAATATCGGGTGTGCCTTAGACATTATAAAGAACAAGCCTACTGCAAGAATAGGCACAATACATAGGAATATAAGTGCCATAGATGAGTTTACATTAAAAGCAAGAACCAATGCACATATGAGCATTATCGGAGCACGAACCGCAACTCTTATAATCATCATATAAGCATTCTGAACATTAGTTACATCTGTTGTAAGTCTTGTTACGATACTTGCGGTAGAGAATTTGTCTATATTTGAAAAAGAGAAATTTTGAACCTTGTAATACATATCCTTACGAAGATTTTTCGCAAAACCGGCTGATGCTATAGCTGCACTTCGTCCCGAAAGTATGCCAAAAATCAAGGATATAAGCGCAAATACTACAAGCACAACGCCCATTTTTACGATATATTCAAGGTTGCCATCATCTATACCGAAATCTATCAGATTCGCCATAAGAAGTGGTATCACAACCTCCATTATAACCTCAAAAATAACAAAGACAGGTGCAAGTATAGAGTGCTTTTTATACTCTCTTACACTTCTTAAGAGCTTTCTAACCATATTTTTACCTCCTGCTCTACTCTAAATTTTTTTTGATTTTTTGAATTGTTGCAATAAATGCACTGATTTCTTCATCGCTAAGACCTGCTGTCATTTTTTTGTCGATTTCTACAATATCAATTTCGATAATTTTATTAAGTTCAATCGCCCTATCAGTTAAAACCAGCTTTTTAAGTCTTGCATCATATGGTACGGATTCACGCTTGATAAGTCCCTTTTCTTCCATAATAGATAAAGCCTTTGAGGCTGTCGAACGGCGGATAGAAAATTCTTTTTCTATATCCTTCTGAAAAATATCCCTATCACGATTATGTACAAGATAGCCTATAAGCCAGCCTGTAGCACCTGTCAGCTCATCAACACGCTTTATGTTTTCAGAAGCAATAATCTGTCTATGCAACATATTATTTACAGTTCTAAGCTCAAATCCGATTGTATGCTTATATGCCAAAAGAATCACCTCCTTAAAATTGTTAGTTTGCGAATTGTTTCACAACTAACTGTTCTATAACTAACATTATACTCATATATTTTTTGATTGTCAACCTTGCCTTATATAAATCTTGTGATGTGTTTTTCTGAAAATTATGTTATTATTTAATAACGAAAGGAAGATTTCAATGTATGAATACAAATTGATACGCTCTAAGCGTAAATCTATTTCTCTTGAGATTTCTAAGAATTTAGATATAATAGTCCGCTCACCATATGGCTTTCCTAAATCAGAAATAGACCGTTTTGTTACATCAAAAAATGACTGGATAACTAAAAATCTTGAAAAGATAAAAGCTAGAACCGAAAAATATCCAAGCCAAGTTTCTGAAGATGAGGTCAAATCCTTAATAGAAAAAGCTAAGAAAATTCTGCCTGATAAAGTTGCATACTATTCTAAGCTTATGAACTTATATCCAACAGCATTAAAAATCACCTCTGCAAAAACTCGTTTTGGAAGTTGCAGCGGTAAGGATAGTATTTGCTTCTCTTATTTGCTAATGCGTTATCCTGATGAAGCCATTGATTATGTTGTTGTTCACGAACTTGCACACATCAAACATAAAAATCACAGCAAAGCTTTCTATGCCTTAATAGAAAAATATCTGCCCGATTATAAAGAGCGTGAAAAACTGCTAAAATAAATATTCACTATAAAATTATTACCATTAGTATAAATTTGAAATTAAATACAGAAAGGAATATTATATAGATATTTTTTACAATATATTAAAATTGATTTTGTTGCGAAAAATTGTCTATGCTTGATTATTTAACTATAATAGGGTATAATGTAGAAAAAATAAAAAATGGGGGTTATTAAAATGTACAAAGATTTGTGCGATTCAATCGGTCTTGTCGCTCAATACGACCCAGATGTCGCTGCTGCAATGAACGATGAACTTAAAAGACAACGCAGAAACCTTGAGCTTATCGCTTCTGAGAATATCGTTTCTCCTGCTGTTATGGCGGCTATGGGTTCAGTTCTTACAAACAAATATGCTGAGGGCTATCCTGGAAAGAGATATTACGGTGGCTGCCAATGCGTTGATGTTGTAGAGCAAATCGCTATCGACAGGGCTTGCAAGCTTTTCGGTTCAGAATATGCTAATGTTCAGCCACATTCAGGTGCTCAGGCTAATACAGCAGTTTATTTTGCAATGCTTGAGCCAGGTGATACTGTTATGGGTATGTCACTAAGCGAGGGCGGACATCTTACTCACGGTTCACCGGTAAATATTTCCGGTAAATACTTCAACTTCGTCCCTTATGGCGTTGACCCTGAAACACACAGAATCAACTACGACAAGGTTCTTGAAATTGCTAAGGAAGTTAAGCCAAAGATGATTGTCTGCGGTGCAAGTGCTTATCCAAGAATTATCGACTTCAAGCGTTTCAGAGAGATTGCCGACGAGGTCGGTGCATATCTTATGGTAGATATGGCTCATATTGCCGGTCTTGTTGCAGCAGGCGTTCACCCAAGCCCAGTTCCATATGCACACTTCACAACAACTACTACTCATAAAACCCTTAGAGGTCCAAGAGGCGGTCTTATTCTTTGCAACGAGGAATACTCAAAGCAGATTAACAAGGCTATCTTCCCTGGTACTCAAGGAGGTCCACTCATGCACACAATAGCCGCTAAGGCTGTTTGCTTTGGTGAGGCTCTCAAGCCTGAATTCAAGACATATGGCGAAAATATCGTTAAGAACGCTAAGGCTCTTGCTAATGGTCTTGTTTCAAGAGGTCTTAACCTTGTTTCTGGCGGTACAGACAACCATGTTATGCTCCTTGACCTTCGTGATAGAGAAATCACTGGCAAGGAACTTGAGCATAGACTCGACGAGGTTTATATAACTGTTAATAAAAATACCGTTCCAAACGAGCCACGCAGTCCATTCGTAACAAGCGGTATCAGAATTGGTACTCCTGCGGTTACTACAAGAGGTCTTGGCGTTGAGGAAATGGACAAGATTGCTGACTTCATTTCACTTTGCGTAAATGATTTTGAGGGCAACGCAGATGATATTCGTGCAGGTGTAAACGAAATCTGCGCTAAATTTCCACTTTATGAATAATTTAAAACAGCAGTATATCTGACTGCTAAAGGCATAGCTTAATTATGAGCTATGCCTTTTTGTATATGCTTATAAAATAAGTTTGCAAAAAGTAGACATTTTAAAGTAGACATTTGAATAATTTTGAGGTATAATAAATTATATTTGTATAATATTCCGAAAGGATGGAAAGTTTATAATGAAAAATGCTATAAAAAAAATTGCTGCTTCTACAATCTGTGGTGCTTTGCTTTTGAGTATGGCTGGCTGTGCAGATACTTCATGGAGCGTTAAGAGAAATGACGATGAAACTCTTTCTGTTGGCACATATATCTATTATATGACTCAGGCATATAGCGAAGCCAAAGAAAAAACTGGCAAATCTGGCAATGTTGTTCTCAGCGAAACTATTGATAAGAAAACAGGCGACCAATGGATTCGTGACAGAGCAAAGGAGCTTTGCGTAGAGCAAATGACTCTCGATAAGCTTTGCAAGGATAATAAGATTAATATAACAGATGACGAAATAAACGCTACTTATACTGATAAGAGTGCTTTCTATGGATATTACTCATATTCTGATATGTGGGTTATGTCTAAGCAAAGCTATGAGGCTATGGGTATTTCCGAAAATTCATATAAGAACGCAATAATCAAGACTGCTCTCGAAAAAGACAAGCTTTTCAATAAGCTTTATGGCGAGGGAGGCAGCAAGGAAGTTAAGGATAGCGAGCTTGAAAAATATTTCAAAGAAAACTATGTAAGCTATAAATATCTTACAACCTCTTTAAACAAAACAGATAGCAACGGAAAATCTACAACTATGACTGACGAAGAAAAGGAGGTTGTCAAAGCTCAATATGAAAGATATGTAAAAATCATAAATGAGCAAGGCAAAACAATAGATGATGTTGCTGCACAATATGATAAAGATTATCCTTCCGAATCATCTACTAAAAGCTCAAGCGAATCAAGCCAAGAAACAACCTCATCAGCCTCTTCAGAAAAATCAAGTCAGCCTGAAACAACTTCATCTGAAGCTTCTACTGAAAGCTCAACCGAAAGCTCTAATTCTTCTACAACAAAAAGCAGCTCGGTACAATCATCAATAGAAGATTTGAGCAATGAAAACTTCGTATTTGGTGATGAAGTCAAGAAAAAACTCAAGGAAATGAAAGATAATGAGGCTGCTTATGTTGCCACTTCTTCTGCATACTACTTCCTTTATAAGACACCTATTGCCGACGAAGTGAGTTCCGCACTTGACAAAAATAATACAAGCAACTATCGTTCTAAAGTACTTCACTCTATCAAGGACGATGAATTTGATAAGTATATTGAAGAGCAAGGAAAGAAAATTGATTACGAATTCAATGATGCTGCATATAATAAATATACACCATCAAGAGTTATTCCTGATTCTGATAATTCAAAGGACGAATCTTCAAAGGCTTCAAGTGAAGCAAACACAGAATCTTCAACAGAATCCAAGACTTCAAGCAAAGCAAGCAAGGAAACTTCAACAGAATCTAAGACTGCAAGCGAAGCAAGCACAGAATCTTCAACAGAATCTAAGACTGCAAGCGAAGCAAGTAAATCAGAAAGTTCTGCACAAGGTTAATCATTAAATACAGCAATGGCGTTCAGATTGAATAAGTCTGAACGCCATTTTTGTTTGTAAAAAATCAAACAGTTATGATTTAATATCGCTTATTTTCAAATTGAATTTAATGCCGAGATTATCTGCGGAAATCTCTTTTAAAAAGCCTTCCTTAGAAATTGTCACATCAAAATTTATTACAAGGCTATCTAATGTTGATTTATTATCATCAATTAGCTTTCTATAATAGCTGTAATCTTTGTTTCTCTTAAAAACAGCTTGACTATTTGTAAGTATACAATCAGCTATTGAGTATGGTTTCATAGCAAAACTCATAATATCGCCATTTTCAGTGCTTTCTGTGGTTAAACCAAGAATTTCAGTTTTGCCCTCATCACTACTTAGAATATTATAAATATTAGCCAGCGAATTTTCGATTTCATCAGCATTAACATAATCCTGCCAACCTATTTTATCTATAAGGCCTTGCCAATCATTATTGAAATTTGTTATGCTAAAATCTTTAGTTTCAGAAAATAAAGCAAAGAAATTTTCAGCATTTTTCTCAGTTATATCTATAATTTCTGTCTTGTCATTTTGATTATAAAGAATTTTCCCACCATTACCTACGCAATTTATTTTTATATTTATCTTATCTTCCTTTTTAGAAGTGCTTGTAATTGGCTTGGAAATAATATCAAATTCCGCAGTAAGCTTTTTGCCGTCTGGATTGACTTCATATCTGCCCGTAAGTGTACTAAATCTATCTTTAAATGGATTTTCTAAAGTAGCGTCAACCCTTGCACTATAAGCAGTAAAAGTATTTTTTGAGGCAGAAATCATCTTAAAAAATGGCTCTGAATGTAAAGAATTGATTTTAAAAAATAATATTGCAGTTGCTATAATAGCCGACAAAACAACTATGGCAATAAGTATAAATATAGTTCTACGAAATTGATTCATAGATTTCTTTAAGTTAGGGTCACTTTTTTCGGTTTCCAAAAATATATCATCTTGAGTGTTTTTTATTATAAATCACCTCTATTCTTAAAAGCTATTATTATTTTAATAATAAAATAAATATATCACAAGCAGTATAAAATATCAACTTTTTAAAATTAAATATAAAAAATATGTATATAATGTTGACAATAAGTGCCGTATATTGTATTATGTATCTAAGACAATAGGAAGAAAGAAGGAAAAATTTTGCAGCTTATAGTAAATAATATTACTAAGTCATTCGGCGAAAAAGAAGTTCTTCGTGGAATAAGCCTTAATGCCCATAGTGGCAAAGCTTTAGGTCTGCTTGGTAGAAATGGTGCTGGCAAAACTACCACTATCAGAATTATTATGGGGGTTTTCCCTGCAGATAGTGGAGAAATTCTTGTCGATGATAAGCCAATCGACAGAAATGAACTGACTATCGGATACTTGCCAGAAGAAAGAGGAATGTATCCAAAGAAAAAAATTATCGACCAGCTTGTTTATTTTGGCAGGCTTCATGGTTTAAGTAAAAATGATGCCATCTCATCTTCAAAGCAATGGCTTGAACGCCTTTATATGACAGAATATGCCAATAACAAGCTCGAAACCCTTTCTAAAGGTAATCAACAAAAAATTCAGCTTGCAGCGGCAGTTATGTGCAAGCCTCCAGTCGTAATTCTCGATGAGCCTTTCTCTGGCCTTGACCCTGTCAACGCTATGCTTTTAAAGGATATTATCAAAGAGCTTATCAATGAAGACACCATAGTATTTTTCTCAAGCCATCAAATGAACTATATCGAAGAATTTTGTGAAGATATTGCAATTCTTAATGGTGGCACAATAGTTCTTAATGGTGCTATCAACGACATAAAACGCAGTTATCGTAGAGATATGATAGCTATTGATTCACTTGATTATAAAAATATTCTCAAGCTTATCTTTGAGAAATTCTCTAATGAGATAATCTCAGCCGAAGCCGATAATGAAACCGATAACAGAGTTAAGGTCAAATTAAAGGAACCGTCCTCAAAACAGTCACTATATAACCTTATTTCCTCAAGCGGAATAGATATTGATGGAATGGGTATTATACAGCCGACCTTAAATGATATTTTTGTTGAATATACGGAGGACAAAATATGAAAACCAAAAGAAAGAGTGCCTTTAAAACTATTCTTGGCTTTGAATATATTTCTGTAATTAAAAATAAGGCATTTATAATCAGTACAATACTTGTAGTTGCTACTTTGATTCTTACATCATTTTTGCCTGCACTTATTATTGGACTTACTTCCTCTGATAGTAGCGACGAAGAAACAGAAAAACCAAAAATCGCAGTTGTAAACAAGGCTTACGAAAAAGACGATGTAATCGTAAAAGCTATTACAGATAACTTTAACGGCTATGATGTAGAAAGCATAAAAAGTGAAAGTGATGCTCAAACAGGCGTTAAAGATGGACTATACAGCTTCTCTATAATCCTTAATAAACCGCTTGAATATGACTATATCACGCTCACACAATCCATTTATGATACAACCACCGATATGGTGGATACTGCTATTACATCAGCATATCGCACAACAGAGCTTGAGAAAAAGGGCATTTCTGCTCAGGAATCTGAAAAAATCCTTTCAGCTTATACAACGAAAAGCGTTATTACACTTGGAACAGACCAAACAACTGCATATATTTCTACATATATTCTTGTTATGGCACTATATATTGCTATTCTTGCATATGGACAGCTTGTTGCTACCAGCGTTGTCACAGAGAAAAGCAGTCGTGCTATGGAAATGCTTATAACCTGTGCCTCACCATCAGACCTTATGTTTGGAAAGGTTATCGGTGCGGGACTTGCAGGCTTTACTCAAATAGCAGTAATTTTCGGCGTAGGAGCAATATCACTTCCTGTTATGTTAAACTCTATGCCTGCTGACCTTAAATCTATAATTTCTTTCCCTATCGAATCGGCACTTTTTGCTATACTATTCTTTGTTCTTGCTTTCTTTATATATGCCTTTGTTTTTGCTGCGATAGCATCTCTTGTTTCAAGAATAGAAGATTTAAGTAGTATTATGTCACCAGTTATGTTTATAATTATATTTGTCTTTATGGCTGTTATTTTCGGTATGAACAGTGGTGAGCTTAATAGCCCTCTTATGATAACAATATCCTACATACCTTTCACAGCACCAATCGCTATGTTTGCAAGAATAGCAATGAGCGATGTAGCCGCTTGGGAAATTATTATTTCGGTAGCAATTCAGGTTGCATCTGTATTCATACTCGGAAAGCTTGCTGCTGCTATTTATAGAGTAGGTGTTCTTCTCTATGGCAAGCCACCAAAGCTTGGTCAAGCATTTAAAATGGTATTCAGCAAAAAAGCCCGCAGCTAATAAATTAAAAGTTTTGCTCAAGGTAGCGAGCCACCGCTACAAAAGACTTGCAATTTATAAAAAAGTTTTGTACAATATATTGAGAGTTTATTCTGTATGAAAGGCTGATTATATGAAAAAATTATATGCTGTTATTATCTCAATACTTGTGCTTTGCGGCTCAGTCTTTATGTCTGGCTGTAGTGATTTTACTTTTAATCCTATTGGCAAATGGGAAAATATCGAAACAAAAACAGTAGACGGCTTAGATGTAGAAGACCCATATGACAGAAGCTTTTATCTTATTTTCCGCCATGATGGTACAGCCTATATGACACTTGGAGATACTAAGTTAGATGTAGATTTTTCATACATATACGATGATGAATCTGTTACAATAACCAGCAAACCTCAAAATAGCGATAATAAACCAGTTTCAGTTAAATATAAGCTAAAAGAAAATGGCACTGTTATGGAAAGTGAAATCAATGGACTAATCAATATATATAAGCGAGTATAATTAAAAGCTTATATAAAACATAAACGAGCTATCAGATTTGATAGCCCGTTTTATTTATATGCTTAACAGAATTAATTTAAATATATGAATTAAAATTATGCGTTGCCAAGACGAATCATTTCATCTATGCACTTTCTTGATTGTGCAATTTCTTCATCGGTCATCTTAATCTCAAAGGCCTTACCATTATCAATATTTTCGATTGAACGAAGAACATCATTAAGGGTAGTAAGCTTCATATTAGGGCAAAGAATTTTCTTTGAAAGAATGTAGAAATCCTTATCAGGACATTCATACTGAAGGTCCTCTGCAATACTCATTTCTGTACCGATAATAAATTCTTTGTGGTCGGATTTCTTGGCATAATTTGCGATGCCTGATGTAGAACCTACATAATCAGCACGCTCTACTACTGCTGGAATACATTCAGGGTGGACAAGCACAAGTGCTGCTGGGTGAAGCTTCTTAGCCTCCTCTAAATCCTTGAGAGTAACAGACGCATGAACAGGGCAGCCACCTTGCAAAAGCTTAATATCCTTTTCAGGAACATTTTTCTTTACAAAATCTCCAAGGTTGCAATCAGGGATAAATAAGATTTTATCACTCTCCATATTCTTGACGATTTTTACGGCTGTTGATGAGGTTACGCATACATCACATACTGCCTTGAGTGCGGCTGTTGTGTTGATATATGCTACAACTGTTCTATCCGGCTCCATTTTTTTGAGCTGTGAAATCATATCAGGCTCCATCTGCTCTGCCATAGGGCAGGTTGCAAGCGGATTTGCAAGAAATACACGCTTATCTGGAGAAAGCATTTTTGCTGTTTCAGCCATAAAGTGAACACCACAAAGGAGAATATTCTTTGCGTTTGTTTTCTGTGCCTCAAGACTAAGTGTGAATGAATCACCAACAAAATCAGCAACTTCTGTAATCTCTCTTGCAACATAGCTATGAGCAAGAATAAATACATCTTTTTCCTTTTTAAGCTTTAAAATCTTATCCTGTACATCTCTAATCATAATTAACTTCCTCTCATAATATTAATGCTGTTGAACAAGCGAACTAAGTTTGCCCTTAAATATAATATAAGCTCAATGATAAATATTAGTTTATAATTAACTTTGAAAAACTATCAATTTCAAGGCTTAACTAACATTTATCTTTCAGGGAACCCCTTGCGAGGCTTCCCTACGAAAAACATTCCACTGGAATGTTTTTCTACCCTCCTGTGCTTTTAGAAGGATAAAGTATTTCGCTCTCTGCGGAGAGCGACCAAAGGCTCTGCTGTAGGTGACTACCTTTGGAAACTGCAGGCTTTTGAAAAGGCTTGCGCAAAACTTTTAATTTTCCCATAATTAATATAAGATTAAACAAAAATGAATTTTATTCTACATTTGTTTTAGAAATAGTTCCGCCACCTACAACAATATCGCCTGAATAGAATACTACTGCTTGTCCTGTTGTAACAGCCCTTTGTGGCTCGTCAAAGATAACCTTTATATCTCCATTTTCGAGCGGATATATTGTTGCTGGCTTTTCAACCTGACTATATCTTGTCTTTGCAGTCACCTTCATAGGCTCTGCTAATTTTTCTATTGAAATAAGGTTTATGTCATTTGCAATAAGTCCTGTTGTGAATAAATCCTCATTCTTGCCGAGTGTAACGGTATTATGTTCCATATCCTTAGAAACAACATAAGCTGGAGCACCAAGCGAAATATTCAAACCCTTTCGCTGACCTATTGTATAGCGAATTATGCCATTATGCTTGCCAAGAATATTTCCCTCAGCATCAACAAAATTTCCTGCTGGAAAATGTTTGCCCGTATCTCTTTCTATAAAAGAAGCATAATCACCATCAGGCACAAAACAAATATCCTGACTATCAGGCTTATTTGCATTGATTAAGCCAAATTCTCTTGCTATCTCTCTGGTTTCCTCTTTGGTATATTCACCTATAGGAAAGAGAGTTTTTGAAAGCTGTTCCTGTGTCAAGGCATAAAGCACATAGCTTTGGTCTTTCTTATGGTCTTTGCCCTTTTTGAGAAGATAACGGCCTGTTTTTTCATCATATGCTCTGCGAACATAGTGTCCCGTTGCGATATAATCACATTCCATTATTTCGGCACGCTTTAAAAGTGCGTCAAACTTGATAAATCTGTTACAGTCGATACAAGGATTTGGTGTATCGCCGTGAATATACGCATTATTAAAGCGGTTTATAACACATTCACGAAAACGGTCACCAAAATTGAACACATAATGCTCCATACCAAGCTTAAATGCAGCATTCCTTGCGTCCTGAACATCATCGAGTGAGCAGCAGGTCTTTGTTCGGTCGAGTGCAATATCTTCGTTTGTAAAAAGCTTGAGCGTTACTCCGACAGCCTCGTAATCTCGCTTTAAAAGAACAGCGGCAACCGAACTATCTACACCACCACTCATAGCAACAAGAACCTTGCCCTTTGGCATAGGCTTCACCTCTCATAAATTTACGATTTAGGATAGGTTTATTATACTACAAGCCATAGATAAAATCAACTTATAATTACCCAGTAATCTAATAGGCATTTAATCTATAATAGTTTTTTGAAAATGGGATTGATAAATTTTCCAATAAAAGATATAATTAAATTTATAATGTAAATAATTCAAGGAGGTTCAGTAATGCCATATATTGATACTAAAGATGTTATAAGCCGGAGTTTTAAAAACCTTATGGAGAAAAAATCTTTTGATAAAATTACGATTTCTGATATATCAGATGAGGCTAAAATAAACCGTCAAACATTCTACTACCACTTTCACGATAAGTACGAGCTTTTAAATACTATATTTTATAATGATGTAATAGTTGAACTTATTGATGGATTTTCAATTGATAACTGGGCAGAAAAGTTTTTAACCATGCTCAACACCTTGAAAAAAAATTCTAAATTCTATAAAAACGCCCTGCATACATCTTATGGCGGAGAATTCAGAGCCTATCTACTTAATCTTACACAAAAACTACTTTATAATCTTATTGGCACATTAACTGGTGAAAATTCAGTAGATGACTTAGACAGAGTTTATGTAGCTAAATTCTTTGCTTACGGAATAACTGGCACTATTATCGACTGGATAACTACCGGAATGAAGGACAGCCCTGAATTTATCACCAACCATCTTAAAGACATTATTGATGATTGCAAAATTTTAATCGTTGCAAAATATCTGAAATAAAAAAACGGCTATCGCAATTTTCTTGCGGTAGCCGTTCTTAATATTAAATTATGCAGTAGTTTTCAGGGAACTCTCATACACTTAGAGGAACATAAAGTATTTCGCTCTCTGCGGAGAGTAACAATGGTATTACCCTTGCCTTACGAGCAGCTTTCACCAGCAAAGCTGGTGTAGAAAAGGCTCGAGCGAAACTTTTAATTATCCTACATAAATTTATATTACAACTTAAAAACTCATTTTTACATCATTTCTCTTAGCTGATTCAGCCTCAAAGAATTCCTTTTTCTGAAGACTCATTGCACCTGCAACAATGCTCTTAGGGAATGTTACTATCATCTGGTTATACTGAGAAACATTTGCGTTATATGCTCGCCTTGCAGCCTGAAGATGTTCTTCAACATCATAAGCAGCCATTTGAAGCTGTTTATATACCTGAGATGAAAGAAGTACAGGATACTGTTCAGCAACAGCATTGATTCTGCCCATAGCCTCATTAATTGAATTATTGAACTGTGAGCGGTCCTGCATAGAATTCATCTGGCGTTTTTCGATTGTGCCTTGAATTACATCTGTTTCGTGCTTTGCATATGCACGAGTAATATCGAGCATCTTTGTAAGTGTATCATATCTCTTTGTGAGGGCTACATCTATTCCGGATTCCGCCTCATTGATTTTAACTTCTGTTCTGCGGAAGTTATTTGATGTAGAAATCCACCAACCTATAATAATGATAAGAACTAAAGCTACAATACCTATAATAATATAAATTCCAATATCCATAATAAACTCCTTCTGACAGTTAAAGCTGTCTGTAAATTTTTATTTAAATACTTAAAGCGTTAGCTTCACATCGGAATATTCCCCTTAATAATTGATTGAGATAATTATATATTACGGACTATAAGCAATAATTGTCTAAAAGAATTATAAGAAAATTATTTTTAAATAATTAAAAAATTAAATATAAATTATTTTGCATAGACATTATCATCTATTTTCATAAGCTCAATTAAATCTGAATTTATTTATATTGCTACTCTTAATTTTAGAAGCCATTATTATTTATTGGTGGCATTGGGTTATTTTGATATGATTGTTGATATGATGGTTCTTCATTGTGCTGAACATAAATATTATCATTAATATTAAGAATTGCCACTATACCACTAACAAGGCTAAAATCATATTTGAATTTCTGTATATCTGACATAAGATTAATTTTGCGTAAATTTGGTTCAAACGAATCTTGACCATTATTTATAAATATATGTAAAATTCCATCTTTAAAACAAGCAACAATTGTACCCTTTGCATTCTGCTTTAAATACATAAGTCTTTCTATAATCTGTGGTGTAAGCAAATAGTAGGCCAAGTGCATATCACTTGATTTTACAGTAAACATTTCGTTAAAAAGCGGATTTTCAAGCTGTATGTCACTAAGTTTCTTTCTCTTTGCTCCATAAAAAAACTTTTTATCTTTTATTATAACTGTCCCCTGAAATTGCTTTGGATAATTAAAACCTATCCATCTTCCCTTGAAATATGTCATAGAACTATCATCGTCCTTATATTCTACAACAAGGTCCGATTGAGCAAAATATACATCGTGATATTTTCCTGTTATGAGGTCCTCTGTATGATACATGTTTCCGTTAATAATAGCATTTAAATCCTTATAAACACTTTGTGGTATGCCAAAATGCGGTTCATATACAAGCTCCTGAACCTCTCCTTCAATAGCTTTTCCGATAACATAATTTTTATAATCTGCCAATGTATATTTGTTCGGGTCTTCTTTATTCACTAAGCTTTTTATAATAAACATTATAATTGCTATGATAGTCGATATTAAAATTATAGCTCCTACTATCTCCAAAAATATTAGTATGTTTATTTCATAATAGCCTTTGAGTATAATCATTATTATAGTACAAACAAAAAACACTATACCAGAAATTATTTTACTACGCTTATCCTTTCTTGCATAATCTGTCAAATCTATCATTAACTTTTGCTCATCTATCTGCTTAGGCGGAACAGGATTTCTCCTCAAAAAGTGCATAAAGCCTAAAAATGGGTTGCCTTCCTTATAAAAAAATATTTTTGGGTCAGCTTTTCTCTCTGCCTTATATCTTTCGTTTACATTAATCTCATTATACACATCGTTTGTCTGATAGCTTTTCGCCATATAAACTCTCCTTAGAATCTTCCACCCTGTATGCCTATTCCTGAGCCATTACTTTTCGGAGGTGTAGAATTAGAATAGTTCTGATACTGCGATGGCTGTGTTTTGCTTTGAGCATAAAAGCCTTTATTGACCTCTAAAATATCTATTGTTTTGCTGACAAGAGAAAAATCTTTAGCAAAGCTTTCTGTATCCTTGGCAATATCTAAGTTATTAACATCAAGCTCAAATGCGTTTTCTCTGTTATGTATGCCTATATGAAGCATACCGTCCTTAAAGCAAGCTATTATTGCTCCTTTAGAACTCTGCTTTAATTCCATAAATCTTTCAACAAGCTGTGGTGTTAAGATATAATAGCCCAACTGCACATCATTTGTGCTTACAGTAAACATTTCATTAAATGTCGGATTTTCGAGCGTTATTACTTCAAGGTCATCTCTGCTTATTCCAACAAAATCTTTATCTTTAACTATAACTGTTCCACTAAATTTTTTCGGATAATCAATAACTATCCATCTACCACTAAAGTGTGTAAATGTGCGTCTTTGTTCTGAACCAGTATTTTTAGAAGATACATTAAGGTCTGATTGCACAAAATAAACATTATTATATTTACCAGTTATAAGGTCCTCTCTATGATATGTATTTCCTCTGCTGGCAATATTAACATCGCAATATACACTCTGAGGCAAACCGCAATAAGGCTCATAAATTATTTCTGAAACCTTATCACCAATAGCTTTTTTAATAATATGTGCTTTATATTCCTCTATTGTATAACTTTTATTATCTTTTTTATTTAAAGCGGAGGAGGATTTTATGTTCCACACAATAAATATAGCAAGTGATATTGCAGACAATAAAACTAAGGTTAAGCAAAGCCATACATTCATAGCCTTAAACATAAATAAAAAGACAATCAAGAGTAAGGCAGAAACAACTACTCCGCCTGCCTGAATCCCAGCTTTACTGCCATATTCTGCTCTATTGCTAAAATGCTCAGAAAGAGCTTGAAGCATTTCTTGCTCATCAATCTCTTTTGGTGGAACAGGCTTTCTTTTCAGAAAACGCATAAAACCCACAAAAGGATTGCCAGTTTTATTAAAAAATCCGCTTGGGTCGGCCTCATATTCATTGGCATTTCTTTCATTTATATCAAATTCATTATAAACATCATTTTCTTCCATTTTTAATTACTCCTAAATAATTTAGAATCTTCCACCCTGTATGCCTATTCCTGAACTACTATTGTTATTTGGCAGTGTAGAATTAGAATAATTTTGATATGGAGCTTGCATAGGTGGCCATGCATTGCCTTGAGCATAAACACTATTATTAATATCAAGAACATCTATTGTGCCACTAACAAGGGTAAAATCTTGCATAAATTTCTGTATATCACCCATAAGATTAACATTATTTATATTTGGCTCAAATGAATCCTTTTTGTCATTAATAAATATATGTAGATAACCATTCTTGAAACAAGCAACTATATTTCCGTTGGTACTTTGCTTTAGCTCCATAATTTTTTCAACAAGCTGTGGTGTCAAGAGATAATAGCCTAACTGTATATCACTTGCTCTTACTGTAAACATATCATTAAAATAAGGGTTTTCAAGCTGTATCTTTTCAAGCTCTTTTCTTTTTACACCATAAGCAAAGCTATTATCTATAATTACAACTGTTCCATTAAATTTCTTAGGATAATCAATAGCTATCCATCTGCCTCTGAAGTATGTAGTTGTTGTGTCATGTTCGCCATTACTTTCATATTGTACTTTAAGGTCTGATTGCACAAAATATACATTTTTATATTTTCCAGTTATGAGGTCCTCCTTATGATAACGATTTCCGTGCCTCATAACATTTAAATCACTATAAACGCTTTCTGGTAAACCAAATCTTGGTTCATAAACAAGACCCTCTACTTGACCTTCAATAGCTTTTTTAATAACATACGCCTTATAATCATTTATCGTATAATCTGAATTATTATAACCTTTTACGGAATTCATAATTAAATAAATAATTAATACTGGAACCATAATAAATGGTAGAAAATTTAATATCACTCCTATTACTCCATCAATAAGCATACCCAAAATTACTGAAACCGGTATTATAACAACTATCAGCTTAAGCATTTTTTTAAAATTTCTTTGCTTTTTTGCACACTTTGAAAATGATTCTAAAAGTCTTTGCTCATCAATCGGTTTTGGCGGAACAGGCTTTCTTTGCAAAAAGTGCATAATACCTAAGAATGGATTGCCTGTATCATTAAAAAACACCATCGGGTCGGCAGCTCGTTCATTTCGTTCTCTGCTAAAAGAATCCAATTCATTATACTGGTCATAGTTAGCATTCTGGCTTTGAGCTTGCTTTTTATTTTTTATTTGATTAGACATAGATTCCAACTCTTTAAATGCGTCATTAATTGAATTATTACCCATAATATCTTCTCCTTATAATTTAATTATTATAGACACATATCCATCATAAATGTAAAAATGTCTAAAATACTTATTTTTAAATAAAATATTTTTCTTTTTAATTATATATTAGCTATTTGCAGTAATAATTGCTTTAGAGAAATTTAAATAATTCTATTTTATAAAACAAAAAACGCTCCGTATTAAAACGAAGCGTTTGAATATTTTATTATTTATCAGCCAACATAGGCATTGTCGCCCTCTTCGATGACATAAACTGTAACATCTCTTCTGCCAAACTGTGTGCATTCACCGAGTGTGTTGTAATAAAGGTCTACGATTGCAGAACCATCGAAAAGTGCTCCGCCTGTATCTGCGGCTGTTGCATATCCGTAGCAAACCTGACCGTCATTAGATACGATATAAAGCTTAGAACCGTATGGAATGAGATTTGGGTTAACCGCTACATTACCAGGCTGTGCTGGTCTGCCTGACGCAGTTGAAGAGCCTGCTGGTGCATAATATGCTGTGCCAGAGCCTGTGTACGAACGGAGATACTTAATTGTGTTGCCGTTCATATCTGTGAAGGTCTGCTCAGCAGCATTTGAACTGAATGATGCTGAGTCAGCAGCATTCTTATTGAAGTAATTCTCACCGCTTGTTGAAGAGCTTTCTGAAGCTGTTTCTTCCTGAGCTGGCTCAGGTCTTTTTGCTGTGCCTACGAGAGTAACTTTATTTACAGCTTTCTTTGTTGTCTTTTCAGAAATCTTCTTTGCAGATGTAAGCTTGCCATTTACATATGTTTCTTGTGAAGTTATAAGCTTTGTACCATTAGAGCCATCAGTCTTCACCTCTGTTTCACCTGTATAAAGCTTATCAGTTTTCTTTTCAACTTCCTTAAAGGCAATAGCCTTCTTTGACTGAACTGTTTTATAAGTAATTCTGTCAATCTTAAGCTTGAGATTGTCCTCAACCTTACTATCAGATTTCACATTGAGCTTATCTGTTGGTGAAAGCTTAATGCCGAGGAACTCAAGTGCCTCTGCAACTGTTCCTTCTGGAACATCCTTAGAAACTGTTTTGCCTGCGTCGTTAATTGAGATTGTGTACCAACGCTGAATCTTAATCTTCATATCAGGCTCAAGTGTTGTTCCTGCAGAAGGTGTAACTGAATCAGAAGCAGTAACCTTAATATTTGCAGCCTTGAGTGCATCTGCAACTGTTCCTTCGCTAAAGACAACGCTCTTAACATCGCCATCAGCCTCAAGGTTTACATTAAAGGCTCTCATTATAGAAACCTCTACGCCGTTGCCACTTGTTTCTGTAAGAACAACCTTGTCATTATCGCCAAGCTCAACGCCTGCCTGCTCAAGGATTGCGTTCTGGTCGAGGTTCATTGTATTTATAACTGTTGTATTTTCACCATCTGTAATTTTAACAGTCTTAGTAAGAGCTGTGACTGAAAGTGCCGCCGAAAGACATACCGCACCCATTACAGAAAAGACAGCAATCTTAACGATTTTACCAGTTGCTTGACTAGTGGCTTTCTTCTCTCTCTTTGCCACATAATTCTTCTTAGGTAACTTCATTATGTAATCTCCTTACGACTGTCCTTAAATCGTTACTTTGATAATAACACTAACGATTGGACAACTTTTAGTTGATGTGGCTATTATAGTCTTGAATTTGCATTATGTCAAACAGGTTTTGAGGTTAACAATTGTGCATTTTGCCGACAATTCGAACGAACATTCGGTCGAATAAACTATAATTATTGGATTATACTTCTTTTTAAGAATTAAACTCATTTAAAGTCTGTGCAAATTGCAGAAAATCAAATGTTACAAATAAGTAACAAGCTTAAAAGACTCCCTAAAAGGTCACTTTTATACATATTGAGTAGATTAGCTCCTAAATAATCAAGTATTTTTTCGCTATTTTATCGGCTTTTTGATGTAATTACCATAAGTTTCCATTGTTATTTTTGTGCAATCGTTTTAAATTTCATTTTAAAAGCTTTGTTAAGATTTTTTAATCATTTTACAATATTTTTCCAAATGTTAATCCTATAAAATCACTTAATTTTTATAATACAAAATAGCCTTTTCTCTCACAATCAAAGCCATTTTCAACTCAAATATGATATATTTCGTGGCTAAGCTACCATTTTTGCGAAATTACATTTTCTGTCGAAATCAGCGTTTTAGTGTAACAATTTTGTAACAGCTTTAAGCAGAGTGCTACCGCTTAACTTACATACTTACCCAAGACAATTAAAAGTTTCGCTCGAGGCGGAGTGCCTCCGCAGTCAAGACGCGGAATCGCTCGACAAGTCTCGCTCGGTGCGAGTAAATGAGACCTTATTGACACGGTCGAAGTAATTTCCAATGAACTACCGCTTAGCTTACATACTTACCCAAGACACTCAAAGTTTAGGCGGCGAGCCGCCGCTCCCAAGACGCGGAATCGCTCGACAAGTCTCGCTCGACATTTTCAAAATAAGTTAGTTGACGCGGTCGAAGAAACTACCGCGTAGCTAACAAACTACCCTTAGACAATTAAAAGTTTTGCTCAAGCTTTTTCAAAAGCTTGTAGGTCAAGGGCAACGCCCTTGTCGCTCTCCGCAGAGAGCGAAACACCTTTGGGCGAAGCCCAACATTCTTTGCTCCTAAAGCGGTGGGCTTCGCCCACCGCTTAATTTTCTTTCGTTAGCAACATTAGTCTCTAAGGGCAGACAAAGCCCGCCCTTTAAAGGCAAGAGATGTTAAGGGCTTCGCCCTTAAAACCCACCAAAGGCTCTGCCTTTGGAAACCGCAAGCCTTTAAAAAGGCTTGACCTAAATTTTGAGTTCCTTAGGAAAATCTGCAAGCAAATGGTAGGGGCGAACTATGTTCGCCTGTTCCATAGTGTATTTACATTTTTTCGACTGCAATAGTTTGCTATATTAGGCTTTCTTTTTTCTTCCTATAAAGAAAGTTATAAAGTAAATTATTGCCGCAAATAATACTATTGTTCCACCTGCTGAAGTTCCAAAATAATATGATGAAATCAATCCTGAAACTCCCGAAACCATCGAGAATACAACTGATGTGATGTGATATGAACGCATAGAAGAAGATACATTTCTGCCTGCTGCGGCTGGAAGTACCAACAGAGAATTGATAATCATAATTCCAACCCATTTAATAGAAATAGTTACCAGCAAAGCAATCATTATAACAAATAAATTATTATAAAGGCGAACTCTTACTCTTTTGCTTGATGCCAAGTCTGCATTTACGCTTGCAAGTAAAAGCTTATTGAAAATAATAGCCCACATAACAACTGCTACAACAAGAACGATTGCGAGTAGTAAAAGCTCGCTCTGAGAAATTGCAAGAATATCACCAATCAGATAATTAGAATATTTCGTGAAACCTCCGTTTGCCGAAAGCAGAACAACTCCCAATGCAACTCCAACAGCCGAGAAGACACCTATTATAGTATCGCTTGAGGCTGTTTCAGATTGAATTATTCCCGTTATACATAAGGCAAAGAGTAAGGCAAAGCCTATCATAGAGAGCATATAATTGTCTACACCAAGCAATACGCCGATACCTATACCCGTCAATGCTGAATGTCCGAGTGCGTCAGAGAAGAACGAAAGCTTGTTGTTGACTATCATAGTTCCTGTTAGTCCAAGAAGTGGGGTAAGCATTAAAACCGCTAAAAGAGCGTTTTTCATAAAATTATATTCTGCCCAATCGAAAGGCAAAAGAAAATCCATTACCGCATAAATTCCGTCCATTAAAGTATGCCCTCCTCTCCAAGTCCGAATACTTCTCGAACTTCTTTGTGTTTAAGAATATTTTTCGCAGTGTCAGTAAGTACAATAGTTCCATCAACAAGAGCCGCACGAGTGCAGTATTTTGTGACATGACCTAAATCGTGAGAAACAAGCAAAACAGGCATATGATACTCACTTCTTAAAGAAGTTACTAAATCATAGAAAGAGCTTATTCCTCGTCTATCGAGTGCGGAAACAGGTTCATCAAGTATAAGCATATCAGGCATAGGGTCGAGTGCAAATGCAAGTAACACTCGTTGCAATTCACCACCCGAAATTCTGCCAAGTGGCTTATCAATAAGCCTTTCTGCACCAACATGGGCAAGCATTTCCTTTGCGTGAGCGAGCTTGTCTTTTTTATGTCTGAACCATACTGGCATCATACCAGAGTTTGCACAGAATAAATCTGCAACAGTAAGTGGAGTTCCTCTGTCAAAGCTCAATGATTGAGGAACATAGCCAAGCTTTGGCTGAGAAATTTTCTTTCCCATACTGTTAAAATATGTTACTGTTCCAGTATGTGGAATACGGTCCATAATTGCTTTAAGCAGAGTTGTTTTTCCTGCACCATTTCGTCCAATAATTGCTGTTATTTCGCCATGCTTAACCTCAAGATTAACATCATCAAGAATCTTTTGATTACCTCGTGTTACCGAGAGATGTTCAATCTTAACACTGCAATGGCATTCCTTGTGTAAATCAGTCATTTCAGAATCCTTTCTATAACTTAGGTTAATGCTTTTTGCAAAACCTTCAAATTTTCTTGCATCATAATAATATAGGCATCTTTATTCATATCACCGCTTACTCCAGGGTCGAGTGTATAAACCTTAGCATCAGTTTCAGCGGCTATTATATCTGCGGAAGTGTCAGGATATTGCGGTTCAACGAATAGAGCCTTAACACCAGTTTCATTGGTTAAGTCAATGATAGACGCTAAATCCTTTGCATTAGGCTCACTTCCGGGTTCACGCTCTATAACGCTTACAATGTTTAAGTTAAATTCCTCAGCAAAGTAGTCGAATGCCTCATGAAATGTAATAATATTTCTATCAGAAATATTTGCAAGACCGCTTTCCATTTCATTTTGTAGCTTAGTCAATTTAGCAATGTATTCCTTGCTATTCCTTCGGTATTCCTTTTCGTGAGCAGGGTCAATCTTTATAATTCCCTCAGTTATATTTTCAACTTGCTTTATATAGTTGGCAACAGAAACCCAAAGATGAGCATTATATTCGCCGTGGTCATGATTATGTTCATCTTCATGCTCATGGTCGTGTTCGTGTTCGTCTTCGTCATGATGATGTCCGTCTGCAAGAAGATTTATACCTGTGCTGGAATCTATTATATGCAGACCGTCAACTCTGTTTGCAATATCCTCAATAAAGCCCTCCATACCAGCACCATTGATTATAAAGCCGTCAGATTTTTCAATATCTCGCATATTGTCAGTCGAAAGCTTAAAATCGTGCAGACAACCAACTTGAACCTCAGCCATACAATCAACCTCAATACCTTCAACGCCATCAACGATATTAAGAGCCATTATATAGATAGGGTAGAAGGAGGCTAAAAATTTAACCTTGTCTTTTTGATAGTCAGTTCTTATACAGCCCGATAGGAAACCGACTGCGATAGTCGTTGTCAAAAGCAACGCCAATATTTTTTTCATAGTAAAATATCACCAACCTGTCTTTAACATTAACATATGAGTGAGTGAACATATAAAAGGGTGAACAATAGTTCACCCTTTTGCTTATGCTTTATTTATTTTTTGTATTGCTTACACTGATTATGCCATCATCAGAAATAACTATCATATCGCCACATTTAGCTTCTTTAGGCATTTCATTTTTTTCGATAGCAAACATTTTCTTTTCTTTGTCCTCACAGATAAAGAAGTTTCCTTCTGTGCGGTCAACTTTAAGCTTTCTCATTGTGTTCTCCTTGCTTAATTATTCTTCATCTTCTTCAGTTTCAGACGGTGTGTATACAATAATCATACTTAAAATTCTCTGGTCGAGTACCTCACGAATAGTAATTTCTAATTCCTTGTATGTAAATTGTTCACCTGGCTCAGGAATATTAGCGAGCTGTTCTAATGCCCAACCACCAACAGAATTGCTTTCGGTTTCGATATATTTTGTAGGCTTATCAAAAAGCTCAAGCATATCTGAAATAGGCATATCACCGCTTACTTCGTACTTATTATCAGAGATTTTAAGGGACATTTTTTCTACTTCTTCGTCCTCGTCCCAAATTTCACCAACAATCTGCTCAAGCAAATCTTCCATAGTAACTATACCAAGGATTCCGCCGTAATCATCAGTAACAACGGCAAGATGAATCTTATTATACTTGAAGTCTGCAAGCAATGCAGAAAGTTTTTTGGTCTTATAAATAAAATGTGCTGGCTGGAGCATAGCCTCAATATTTGGCTTTTCATTATTATTTATAAGAGCCTCGAGATAATCTCTTGTGTGAAGCACACCGATTATTTTATCAATGTTATCTCTGTAAACTGGAATACGAGAGTATCTTTCTTTAAGAACGAGTTCAGTGATTTCTTCGACAGGGTCATCAATGTCTATTGCGACCATATCTACACGAGGAGTAAGAATTTCCTCAGCTGTTTTCTCATCAAATTCGAGAGCGGACTGTACAAGTTCACTTTCTTGTTGTTCAAGAACGCCTTCTTCCTCAATGCTTTCTATTATATATTTAAGCTCATCTTCTGTGACAGAAGGTTCTTGATGATTGCTATTTCTTGCAAGCTTCTTATAGAGCTTGTTTATTCCCATAAGAATAATAGAAAGAGGTGTTAGTAAAACCATGAGGAATTTAAGAACAGGTGCAAAGGTCATACAAATTTTTTCTGCATTGTCTATTGCAATATTCTTAGGTAGAACCTCGCCGAAGATAAGAACAACGATTGTAATAACAACTGTGCTGATTACAGTACCCTGAGCTTCACCAAAAATGTTTACGAAGAAAACGGTTGCCAAAGCAGAGTTTGCAATGTTTACGATGTTATTTCCGACGAGAATGGTTGTAAGAGCCTTGCTATATCTTTCTGCAACATATAGTGCAGTTTTAGCTTTTTTGTTGCCATTATCGGCAAGGTTTTTAAGGCGAATCTTACTTACTGACGAGAATGCCGTTTCCGTTGATGAAAAGAATGCAGAAAGCAAAAGCAACACAACGCAAATGGCAATCGTAGACCAAGGATCCAAAAATCATCACTCCAAATAAAATTGTTTATGCACAATTTGAAATATTTCATTGTGCAATTAAGAATCACTTCTTCATATTATATAAAGTATTAACACAATTATATTTCTCAATTAGAATAAAAGATAAAATAATTTAAAAACTTCCCTAAGATAATTAAAAGTTTTGCTCAAGCTTTTTCAAAAGCTTGCAGGGTTGAGGAACGGAGTCCTCATGGATTTTAAGGGCAGCACCCTTAACTTTTCTTTGCCACAAAAGTGGTGGACTTAGTCCGCCGATTGATTTCTTTTGATAGTAATATAAGTCGAATAGCGAAATTTCTCAAACAGAGTACCTTTGCCAAGACACGAAGTTGCTTTGTGAATTCACTCAAACCTTTTTATTAGCTTAAATTATCCACGAACAGAATAATATATAGTTATTTTTGTTACAATATTATCTGTAAACTCAAGCGAAATCATTTTACTTGTGTCCTCACTTGATGTATAAGTATAAGTTCCAGAATTTTTCTCAGACATACTTCTTGAGTCTGGCATACCAAATGCTTTATCAGCATCATCCATACTATCTCCAACGGTGATTCCAAGAACAGAAAGTAGAGCTTTACTTTCCATTACATCAATATTTTCTTGAGATATTATATCTAATTTTAATTCTTTAAGCTTTTTTTCATCGCTTTGCTCATCATTGCTTACATTATATATATCATAAGAAATTGATTTAGCTTTGTTGCTAAGTAAATTTCCTACAAGTCTGCCAGAATTATTTTCGTCACCACTAAAAAGCTTAGTTCCAAGAGTAAAGTCATTTCCAAAATCAGAAATGCAAGGTGGGGAAGGAAGCATAGTTCCATTTATTTGTATACTATTAAAGGCTTTTTTAATATTGAAGCTTTCATTAGTTGTAATACTGCGAGTTTCTGAAACAATACTTTGATATTCAGATAAAGTGCTGCTTTCATTATTAGCTTCACCTTGAGAGCAAGCCGTAGTAGAAAGTAAAATCATAGCAGAAAAGGCAAGAGCAGTTATTTTAAAAGTCTTTTTCAAGATAATCACCTTTCATTCAGTTGTTTATTTCAGGGGAATATGGAATTGTATTATAAACCTCAATAACCTTATCACGCATCCAAAGGCCAGGGGTTATTCTTGTTGCATAGCCATAACCACAGTCCATACGCCAATCATAGCTGTGAGCCTGAGGAAGTCCATATACAGCAAGAAGTGTCATAATTACTCCACCGTGAGTAACGATAGTTGCGGAAGAAATGCCAGAAGTCATCATAGAGTTTACAAGACGCTCAAAGCCACGGCATACTCTGCGAGTGAAGTCTGCACCACTTTCACCGTTTGGTGGAGGAGTTTTTTCGGAATTTGAAAGCCATTCGGCAAATTTAGGCTCACCAGCAAGCTGAGTGGCAGTTTTACCCTCCCAGTCGCCAAAATTACATTCTGAAAATGCACCATTCAAAGTAACATTCTGTGATGGAAAAATCGCATCACAGGTTTCAAGACAGCGAGAAAGAGGACTTGATATAAGCATTTCTGTGCGTGGATAGCCTTGCTCATCGCTTATTTTCAAAAGCTGTTCTCTGCCTTTTGGCGAGAGGTGTACATCAGTTACACCTATATATGCACCTTGAAGATTAGCCTCAGTTTGTCCATGGCGGATAAAATTAATTTGATAAGATTTCATATAAAAATTCTCCTTAAAATTTCTTTACAAATAGTTATGAGAGTAGTATAATCTACAATAAGTATTTTCACGAGGTGAATCACATTGAATACAGATTTCCCACGAATTATTACACTACTAAGAAAAGAAAAAGGTATGAGCCAAAAGCAAGTCGCTGCTGAACTCGGAATATCTCAGGCATTGCTTTCACATTATGAAAAGGGAATAAGGGAATGTGGATTAGATTTCCTTGTTCGTGTAGCAAAATATTATGATGTTTCCTGTGATTATCTTGTTGGTATTACTTCCGACCGAAAGGGAGCTATACTTAATATAGAAAGCGATGAGAGCAATACTCAAGAAACTGGAAAGCCACCGTGTGATAGTCATTGTGCCAATCTTGCCAATCTTAATAGAAGACTCGTAATGAATTCTATTTCTGTTATTTTCAATATACTTGCACAAGCAGGAAATAAGAATCTTACAAGCGAAGTTTCGTCATATCTTATGGTATCTGTTTATAAGATGTTCAGATTGTTATATAATGCTAATCCACAAAATCCACAAGACTTTTTCGCTATAAATATGGAACTTCAAAGAGGGCTTTCTTCCGCTCTAATGCTCGTTAATGAAACAAACGCAGAGATTTCTGCAAAAGCATTTATTAAGACCATATATAAGGATAGAGAGATAAGCCTTTCACCAAGTGTAATACAAGAGCGTTATCCACAATATGCCGCAGCACTTTCAGACCTTATAAAAATTGCAGAAAACAATATAACAGATTATTATTCATAATTTTATATAAAATTAAGCGACTGTTTTATGACAGTCGCTTTTTTATTTAAGTTAGTTTATTACTTAAGCAGAAGTTTCTGCACCAAGGCTTACAGTAATTGTAAGCTTAGAACCATAAGGAGCGGTGTCGCCAACCTTATAATCCTTATATCCAATAACAGCACCCTTTGCAACTTGGTCATTTGCAACTTCTGTCTTGTTGACTATAAAGCCCATACCACTAAGAGTTTTAATAGCTTCTTCAACAGTAAGATTGTTTATTGCAGGAAGTTCTCTCTGTTGAGGACCTTTACTTACAACAACTACGATTGCAGAGCCTTTAGTTACGACTGAGCCAGCCTCAGGAATCTGAGAAATTATATTTCCTTCTTTAACTGTATTGCTGAACATTGCCTCACTTTCTTGAAGAATACTATATTCAGCATTGCTTGAGTCTGAAAGAACACGAGTGTATTCCTTATCACAGAGATTAGGAACAACAATAGAATCAGGGTCAGAAGTATCAACAATAGCAGAAGATGCAGATGAACTTGCAGAGGACTCTACATCGGCGCTGCTTTCACCATTAGAAATAACAATATTAAAGTTAGATTGGCTAACCCATATAATAGCAGCAACTACAAGAATAAGTAAAGCTGAAAGACATGAAACAAGCACCCATGCAAAGCCAGGTATACCACTCTTTTTCTTTGCATTGTAGCTTCTTACTGCGGCTGCCTGAGCTGCGTTTCGAGTTGCCTCATTCTGAATAGCACGAACAGTAGGAGCAGCAGAAAGCTGAGTCTTGAGGTCTGCACAAGTTTTTGTTCTTGCACTTCTGAGAACCTGAAGTCCACCAGCAAGAGCTGTTACAACATGAGGTGGAAGCTGCTTAAAAACAGAAGTAGGGAGTGGGAGCTTGCCATCAGGCTTACGCTTGTCCGCATCTTCCGGAAGACGACCTGTCAAGGCGAAGAATAAGGTTGCTGTAAAGCCATAGACATCTGTACGCTCATCAAGATAAGCGTTAGGGTCATATTGTTCAGGAGCAGAGCAACCATCAAAAAGCTCAGCGTCAATCATATCATTCTGCTGACGAATTTCTCTTATAGCAAAGCTTTGAAGCCTGAGCTTTCCAGCTGGTGTTACAACAAGGCTTTCTGGATTAATGCCAAAGTGAGTAATTCCTGCCTCGTGAATTGAAGTAAGAGCAGAAAGAACAGGCATAAACATTGGTCTTGCAGTATTCCAGTCGATAGAACCACCGCTTCTTTCGATATATTCACCAAATGTAATGCAATCAAGCTTTTCCTCAACGGTATAGCAAGTGCCATTCTCAGAAAAAATATCGTAAATTGGTGTTATAGATGAAAGCTCGCGAAGTCTTGCGAGTGTTCTGTAATATTCAAGAAAGGATTTTTTAAGAGTTTCAAAGGTCTGTTCGCTTCCCTCACGAATAACAAGGTCTACGTTTCCAGGAGCTCGTCCACAGATTCCAGAAGGGAGAAATTCGTGAATAACAATAGCGGAGTGCATAAAGTTATCATAACCTATATAGTAAGCACCCTCAACACTGTTGTCGATTTGCTTGCCTACTAAATAACGCTCTTGAAGGATTGTACCCAATGGAAGAAAGGGTGCAGATTGTACAGAGTCCTTATCAAATCCGCAATGTGGGCATTTTTGCTCACCGTTAATTTCGCACATACAACCTAAACATAATTGCGACATGAATAAAGCCACCTATCTCCGTGCTGAATCAGAATTTTAGAAGTAATTACAAGCAAAAGCTGCACGGTGCTGACTGCTTGTTTGCCAATATATAATTGATTATAGCATAGTTGATAGCAAAAAAGCAAGTTTTAGTAGAGCAATAAGAATTACAAATTTGTAAATTAAAACATAATATTAGTAATGTATATATAATTTAGAAAAACTTATAAAATTAGTTTGAAGTGTATAGAGTGTTTTGTATAAAATTAATATTGAAATGATATATAGAAATGATATATAATTGTAGCAAATCAGATGGGGGTATAGCTCAGCTGGGAGAGCGCTTGAATGGCATTCAAGAGGTCAGCGGTTCGATCCCGCTTATCTCCACCATACCTTGGTTAAGCATAAATAAATTCTCTCGAGAGCTTTCGAGAGAATTTTTGTTTTAAAAGGAGAGTACAATTTTTGCATTTATTGTATAATTTTTCATTATTTGTTGTTTTAAAAATTGATACTCGTATCATAATAGCCAAACTTGCACAATAGTGTAAAAAACTAAAATGCTTATATTTGCCCTAATATACATATTATTATAAGAAATAATTGTAAAATAATGACTTTTTTTACCTAAATGTTGACGATTTTGCATAAAAATGCTATAATCGAAAAAAGATTAAGAAAATTCATGTAAACAGTAGGCTACATTCCATTATGAGATGCAAAAAGATTTATGGAGGTTTATGCTTTATGATAATAACATCTAAACGAAAACTAACATCAAGTGTGGCAATATTATGTGCCTTAATGATACTCATAGGCATTTTTCCTATGAATCTTTTCAGCGGAAAAAAAGCTGATGCGGCAAGCATAACTTTAGAATCGAAATATGTCTATTTGGATATATCAAACTTTTCTGATGAATGGAATAATAATGTCTATATGTTTGTTGATACTTGGGGTACTTTACAGAAAGGTGAAAAAATTTCTGGTACAGATATAATTCGTTGGGATAAGAGCGGTTGGGGAAATATTGGACATATCTTTGGGTTCAGTTGCTTTGATAATTGGAACGATATTAAAGCTCAAGATTATAGAAGAACTACTATGACATCAATCAATTTAAGTGATGCGGGTGCCAAATATTTTTACTGGGACGGAAGTTCTACAGCTATAATAGACAGTAAAACAGTATATTCAATTAGTGTTTCAGATACGCCGATTTCAAAAAGCTTAGAAGGCAAAACAATAAACTTCAAGGATATGACAGGTAAACTTGCAGGAAATATAACTGCTATATTTACCGGAGCTGAAGTTACAGAAACAAGTTCAAGTCTTACAAATAATCAAATAACAATTCCTAATGATATAAATGACAAACCTTATACAACAGTAGAATTTAAAAATGGTGATACTTCTCTTGGAAAATATAATCTCTTTAATGCAAGCAGCAGTGGTGTTACACCGATAAGTTATGATGAAAATACCTGTAATACATTCTACTATGGTGCAACAGAAAATCTTTCTAATAACTCGGTGATTTCTTATTGGGGAGCTGAGCCATCAACAGCAAGTAATTCTATAAATAACAATAAACTTTATCTTGATAAATTCTTTTTTGATACAACTTCTGGTGTTGTACCAACTATTACAATAAAAGATTCTAATGAAACTTTTACAAAAGATTCAGATGATGATAGTACTTACAGCTATATAATAAATACTTCCGCAACACAGCAGGATATTATAAGCGTTACATATAATAATATGAGATATAATTTCCTTTGGAGCGATTTATCTAAAAACAAGTTGAGTATTAATGGAAGTATAGCAAGTATTTCTGGTGTTTATAGCAATAGTGATGGCTTGGATTTATATTTTGATGCAACCCTTTCAAAGCTATCATATTTAGGTTCAACGGGTAATAATGCTACAATGCCTATACAAGATAGTAATGCAAAGATGTTTGTTCATTTGTTTGGAGCAACAGATGGTTCAACAGTTGGTTATGAAATGACAAAATTATCTTCAAAGACAGTTGATTCTAATACATGGTCTGATGTCTATTTTGTAAATATCAGTAAGCAAGATGTTGAAAAATATAGTAAGGTGATTTTTTATAGTAGTACTAATGAAGGCACATGGCCTAATGCTAATGCTAATGCAAGTAAAACAGAAGATTTAGATTTACCTAAAAATACAAATAAGACTTGCTTCTATGCCGATTCAAGTGATAAATGTATTTATGATAATAGTATGCGTTCAGGCTACTGGGATAAGGTCTATACCATTCGTGATGCAGAATCAGGCAAAAATAACCCAGTAGTAGATATTAAAGCATCAAGCTTTAGTAGCGAAAAGAGCAATTACGGAAGTGCTGAAGTAAATTATGTAAACTCTACTTTCTATGATTACTATACAGATTTTGAGTTGAACGGTAGCAACCGTGATGATTATAATGGTGAATCAGGATTGCAAAGTGGAGCGTCTCATAGAAACTGGGTAAATTTCAGACAGTTCGACCAAGCTCTTAGTGATTATTATAAAAATAAAGGTGTAAGTGTCAACGACGCAATTTATACAGGTCATTTTCAGCCAACACATAGTGACTGGGGTTTTCCTTTTGGAGCGATAGCTGATACTATGGATTTATATGGTTGGAGCAAGTATAATACTTTTATTTCAAATAATAACTCTAATGTAAATTCAGATGGTACGGTAAAGATAGGGTCAGATGGATATTATATGTATGCAACACAGGGTATCGTTAATAGTAGTTTGGATAACGGTGTTCTGAAAACGCATGACGGCAAAGCAGCTTCACCTTATTTTGACGAGGATTTCCTAAACGGAAACAATAGCAAAAACACAAAATTAGGTAAGGTATATAACAATGTTGCTTTCCCATTTACAAAGAAAGATGTCTTTGGTGAGGGAGTTGATTACTGGTGGTATGATAGTGCAAGCACAACTCTTGCAATGCAAAAGGATACCGCAAGCGACAATTACTATTTAGCAAATCATTCTTCAGATAGCAATAGAAATTGGAGTAAAAACTTAAATAGTAGTGGTATATATGATGGCGGTGATGGTGTTTCCAACATATATGGTTTGTTCCCATTTAACTATGGTGATAACAGTGCGAAAAACAATAATGGTTCTACATATAATTATGGTTATGGAGCAAAGCTTGAGTTTAAATTCCGTCTTACAGATGATGGAAAAGTACTCAATAGTAGTGGAGACAAAGTAGATATTAAATTCCTGTTCTCTGGTGATGATGATGTTTGGGTTTATATCGACGGAAAGCTTGCACTTGATGTTGGTGGTGACCATGGTCAGGTTACAGGTATGTTAGACTTTGCTAATAAAAAATCTTATGTAAGCAGGGTTAAAAAATCAGCTAATAACTCTGATGTATCGGGAGGCTCTTCAGTAAGGTCAATAACATATCATGCTGATGGTGAGTCTGGCACGGAAAATAAAACATATGATTTCTATCAGCAGAAAGAGTTCACTCTCGATGGTGATAATTCTGCTGAACATACACTTACTATGTACTATATGGAACGTGGTATGTGGGAATCAAATATGAAGGTTGCATTTAACTTCCCTGACAGCAGTGAACTTGAAGTTGAGAAAACTGTTGATAAGAGTGATGTTAACACAATGTTCTCTAATCTCTTTGATGAAAACGAAAACTTTGAGTTCCTCATTCAGAATCGTGTAACACACTTTGGCACAAAAGCTGCTAATGGTAGCACAGGATTGACAACGCTTAACTTCGCTGAGAATTTCACGGGTAATTTATTTGTAACATCTGAAGGTAATATATTTGAAAAAGTAGCTAGCTATAATGGACAAGATAATGTTGTACATTGGTTTGCTAATTACTCAAATGAAAATAATGAATATACACAAGCAAGATTAGGTAATTTAAGTGCTGATGATACTCAATCGAAAGATATAAGTGAAATGACTTATCTTAACTTTAAAGCCTATATTGCCAATGATATTGCATCGTTAAATAATATGTATATTCAATTAACTGATGCAAATGGCAAAAAGCTTTATGGTTTCTTAGATGCTAATAAGGTTAAGGATACTGTTCTTAGTGGTAATGCTTGGTCAAAAGTGACTGTAATCTTAGATAAGCTTACTGCGGAAAGTGGTTTTGATAAGACTAAAATTAGCACTATAAGTTTTCAGTATAATATTGAGTGCAATGTTTACCTTGATGATTTCATCTTTAAAAATGATGCTACTTCCATAGGTACAGGCTTTACTACTGCTCAAGAAAACATTCCTGACTATGGTTCAGCTACAAGTGGAAATCTCGAAAATACAAAAAATGCACAGTATTATAAAAAGGATAGTAGCTCTTCATCTTCAAAGGGTACACTTGATTTAGTTGATGAAAGTGGTAATTTCTACTTAAAGAATAAGCAATTAGTTACTTTCTATGACCAGTTCCGTAGAGGAAGTTATATTTCATTAAAAGAAAATCTTAGTGCATCTCAGAAGAAACTCTATACGACTACATATACTGTTTACGAAGATGGCTCTGCTGTAACAAGTATGGCAAGTGGAAGTACAGTAACCAACGGCAGTATCTCGAATCTGAAAAATGTTACTGGCACAGCCGTAAATGACGGAAGAACAGAAAAGCCAGACAGTAGTTCCTCATTAGCTAACTATACAGGTACTAAGCCTGATGCAGATACTATGGTTTTCCGTTCGTATACTAACCCGGACGGAACAAATCAAAGCACAAAGTTAAAGGTTCAATTCAATAATAAAGTAAATGTCGGAAGCATCAAGATTACCAAAGATAAGGTTGGTAATAATGTAAACTTAGTAGGTAAATATAAATTCTATGTTGAGTTTAAGAATGTCGGCGGTTCTGGCTTGGAGGGTGCTAATTCTATAGTATCTAATGTTATTGAGCTTGGAGTTGGTGAGAGCAAGACAATCACAGGTATTCCAGTAGGCACAGAATATATTATCCACGAGGTTGATGAAAACTCTGATTACGCAGTGCTTAAGAAAGTTACAACTGGCGGTAACGATGTACTTATCAGCCAGAATACAGTTAATGGAATAGCTACTCATTCAGTAACAGGAACAGTTGTTGCTAAAGAAACTGAGTATTCATATACTTTCTATAATACTCAAATAGCTACAATGGACCTTAAAATTAGTAAAAATTGGTTTAATGTAGATGAAGCTGATAGAGATAAATATATTCCTACTGCTAATGCAGTAAGATTCTGCTTGCTTCGTCGTTCAACTGATAGTTCTTGGAGTAAAGTTCCTAACTATGAAAGTTTTACATTAGATTCCAGCTGGGAAAAGACAATTACTAAGCTTGAAACATATGATGATAATGGCTTCCAATGGCAATATGCTATAAGAGAATTAGACAAAGATGGTAACCCTATTGATAATGACAATACGACTACTATCACCGCTGCAAGTGGTAATGTAACTTATAAAGTTGAATATACTACTAGTACTTCTTCCAATATTACTACTGGTTTGATAGTAAATAATACTCGTATAGTTCAAGACATCAGTATGCCAGAAACTGGTGGTGAGGGTGGAAGCCCTAACGAATTTAACTTCGTTTTATTTGGAGCAATAGCCATAGCATTAGCAGGTGGTTTGTTGCTATTAAATAAAAAATATGCCTTTGTGCATATAGGCAAGTCGTCAAAGGAGGTGCGATAATCCTCCAAAGAATATGTTGCAAGCTATCTTCTGAGTGCGAAGCGGACAGCAAGCAACTAAAAAGAGTAAAATCGCACAAAATAATATTATCCGATATGGAGGTAAAAAATTATGAAAGCTAAGAAAATCTTCAAAGGAATGACCGCCGCTGCCGTTGCTGCTGTTCTCGCAGCTTCTATGGTACCAATGACTGCTTTTGCTGCTGCGGTTACAACCGACACACAAGAAATCACTTTTAATTCTAATGTTACAAATCTAACTTATAAAATTTATCAGGTTGCAACTGCTACTGTTGCTGCTGGTGGTACAGCTTATGATTACACATTAGTAGCACCATTTGCTGATGTTGCAGGTTATGAGACTATTGATAAAATTGCTGCTGTAGATAGTTCTGATGCTGCTGCTAAGAAAGACTTAGCTGATGCATTAGCTGCTAAGGTTGATACTACTAGTACAAATCCTACAACTCCACTTGCAACTGTAGCTGGTGGCGAAAAAGCAAGCCTTGCTCCAGGTTACTACTTGATTCTTACATCTGGTTCACAGATGACAGGTGCACCTATCCTTCTTTCAGTTCGTAGCGATACACCTATAGGTACAGTTAATGCTAAGACATCTGAAATTACATTTGATAAGACTATTGAAAAAGTAACTGCAAGTGCTACTGGCACTGGTTTAACAGGTGGTACTGTTGGAATTGATAAGGACACAGCACAAGTAAGCATAGGTTCAACTGTTTCTTATAAGCTTGCAACAAAATTCCCTAACTATGCAGAAACAATAAAAGCAACAGATATGACAGAATATTCTATTACTGATATTCCATCAGCTGGTTTAACTCTTGTAGATAAAGATGGCGATGGTCTTGATAAAGACGATTTTGTTGTTACTGTTGATGGTACAGCAACAACAGAGTTTACTGTAGCTGCTGAGGGTAATGGATTTAAGATTTCATTTGCAAATGCTTTTGTTCTTACTAATAAAACAAAAGATGTTGTAGTTACTTATGATGCTACAGTTAATAAGAATGCAGTTGTAGGTACAGCTGGTAACCCTAACAAAGCTACATTGAAGTTTGATAATAACTACTATGAGGGTGGTACTTCTAAGGAAATTCCAGATGATGGTAAAGTATTTACAACAAAGCTTGTAGTAAACAAAACATTCTCAGACTTTACCAAAACACCTACAAACAAATATCCTGTAGCAGGTTTTACACTCTATGCTGCTAATGGTACAGATGTTATTGCTACTGCTTCTACAACAGAAGATAATAATACAGTAGAATTTAAGGGTCTTGCTGCTGGTACATATGTTCTTAAAGAAACAACTACACCGGATGGCTATAAGACTGCTGACCCTGTAAATATTACAATTACAGCTAATGGCGATACTAAGTATGATGGTACATATTCTTTCACAAATGCTATTATGGATACTAATAATACATACGGTACAGCGAATGTTGTTAACGTCAAGGGTCAGACACTCCCAGGCACAGGTGGAATGGGTACAATCATCTTCACAGTTGCTGGTGCAGGCGTAGTACTCGTAGCTGGTATCATGCTTATCGTTTATATGAAGAAGAGAAAGATTGAGGAATAATTTATACTTATTTCTTTAATTTCACTTAGCTAATCGTTAAAATCTGCTCCGCTTCCGCTTTGGACGGAGCAGGTTTTCCAAGGGGCTTGGCTCAAAAATGGGGCAAACCTCTCGGAAAACTTTGCGAAAGGGCGTAAAAACTTGAAACACAAAAAGCTTAAGAAATGGCCGCTCTTTGTTATGGCAATACTCTTTATCGTTGGTGTTGCGTCCATTCTTTATCCATTCGTGGGTAATTTGGTTTCGGTTATGACCGCCAATGTTGTTATCGGCAGCTATGATGATGAGGTTAAAAACCTCGATACATCAGAGATTGATGAGCTTTTCGCTAAGGCTAATGAGTATAACAAAAGCCTTTATAGTGGCTCGAAAACCGATATAGACGCAAAGTGTCTTAACCGCACAGATGGTATAATGTGTTATGTAGATGTACCAAAGGTTAATATCTATTTGCCAGTATATTACGGAACTTCTAATGAAGTTCTTGAAAAGGGCTGTGGTTATCTCGAAAATACCTCTTTGCCAGTTGGTGGCAAAAACACGCATAGTGTAATTTCAGGACATACGGGTTTGCCGAGTGCAGAGATGTTCACACAGCTTGACCAAGTCAAAGTAGGCGATATGTTCTATATACATATCTTGAATGAAGTTCTTGCTTATAAGATTGATAAAATTCAAGATGTTAAGCCAAATGAAACAGATACTCTTAGGATTGTTTCTGGCGAAGACTATGTCACACTATTAACTTGCACACCTTATGGCATAAATGACCGCCGACTTCTTGTGCGTGGAACTCGTGTTCCATATACTCCTGATGAAAATAGCAGAAGTACTTCAGAAATTCCCGACCCGCCTACATCTGATAACACACTCTCTCAAAATGTTATCAATCAGATTCTCGTAATCGGTGCGATTGTACTTGTTGCTATTATCGTTTTCATTATTGCTTGTATAATACTTCATAATGACCGTAAAAAAGCGGAAAAACGCATTAAAGATAAGCAATCAGATGAAAAACAGGAGGAATAGCAATGGGAACAATAAAAAAGCGTGTAAAACGCAGGCTTCCTCTGGTGTTCATCTTTCTATTTTTACTTGTTGGCATTGCGATTTTTATGTACCCGAAAGTTAGTAATTGGCTTTCGGTATATACATCTCGTGTAGAAATTGGCTCATATAATAATGCCGTCAAGGAAATGGACAACTCACAAATTGAAGCCCTCGAAAAAAAAGCAAATGATTATAACGAAGCCCTTGCAAAAAAAGATACGCAAACACTTTCAGTAATAAACTACGAAGCACTTCTAACCGTCACAGACGCAATCGGCTATGTAGATATTCCTAAAATAAATATTTATCTGCCGATTTTTCACGATATGTCCGATGAGGTTCTCCAAAAGGGCGTAGGTCATATGGAGGGAACATCGCTTCCAGTTGGTGGAAAAAGCACACATGCAGTTTTGCCGGCACACACAGGCTTGCCATCTGCGGAGCTTTTCACAGATCTTGATAAAATGGAACTTGGCGATGTATTTTATATTCATGTTCTTGGAAAGGTTCTTGCATATAAGGTTGACCAGATTAAGGTGGTTTTGCCCGAAGACGATAGTGATATACAGATTGTCGAAGGCGAAGACTATGTCACACTTTTAACCTGTACACCATATGGCATCAATGACCACAGACTTCTTGTTCGTGGAACTCGTATTCCATACGAAGAAGAAGCAAAAGAAATTGCTACCACACCGCCAACACAAGATGACGGAGAAGAACAGCTTTCAGTAGAAGTTATAGTAACTATTGCAGTGATTGTTCTTGCTATAATAATTATAGCAATAATTTTGTTGATACTTTTCTTGCCAGTAGGCAAAGAACGCAAAAATAAAAAAAGAGCAAGCAAAGAAAAACAAAAATCTTAGCAGGAGGAAATTTTATGAGATATAAATATCTGAAAAAAATCGTAGCAATGTTTCTGTTATGTGCCTTTGCAATAAGCTTTTCGGTTATAGGTGTTAATGCAGCCGATACAAAGCTTGGCTCAATAACCGTTGAGGTAAACGAAATACTTCAAGGTACACAGCTAAAGTTGATTGATGTTGCCGATTATGTCAATGGAAGCTATGTAATGAATGATAATTTCAAAGATTGCAAAGTTTCTTTTGAAGGTTGGTCAGATACAAGTACAGCTAAGAAAATCAGCTATACACTTGAAGAATATGCAAAAAGTAATAATATTTCTGGCATAGTAAACGAAGTTCAATCTGACGGAAAGGCATATTTCACAAATCTTTCAGCAGATAAGGTATATCTTATAATTCAGCCTGATGAAGATGATGAATATATAATTCAGCCGTCAATAACAGTTATGCCTTATATGAGCGATAATCAAGAAATATATGATGTCAATATAAAGGCAAAGTTTGCAGATAATTCAATTTTCAGTCAGTCCGCAGTAATTTTGAATAAGCGTGGCGATAATACAGAGCCTCTTGCTGGAGCAACTTTCAGCTTCCAGAGCAAAATTTATTATAATAATACCGAAAGTATTCCAGATAATACCGAGAAGGGTTCAGATGCTCAGGGCAATTATTATTGGAAATCTTACGGTTCGGATTTAACTACAAATGCACAAGGACAGATAGTTATTAAAAAACTTCCATTTGGAACATATCGTTTTATAGAAACTCAAGCTCCAATCGGATATGTACTGGATTCAACTCCTCGTGAATTTACATTATCAAATCATGGTTCAGTCAAGCTCGAAAATGACCGTTATGTTCGTAGAGCGGGTACTATTGCAGAATTAACAGTTGTTAATACTAAAGAGATTATAGATAGTTCAGTTCCGTCTACACCAACACCACCTGTAAAAACTTCTGACGACTCAAATAATACACCATATATATTTATGTTCTGTATTGCGGGTTTGCTTGTTTTTGCAACAATTAAGAGCTATTCTCTAAGAAAGAATAATAAATAAAAATGATTTTTAATATGCACCGTGGAAGTATAACTTGCTTTCAGGGTGCATATTAGTTTAATCAATATTAGAAATTTTGCGGCAATTAAAAGTTTCGCTACAAGCCTTTTTTCAAAGGCTTATAGGTCAAGGGCAAGGCTCTTAGCTCTGTCCACAGACAGCGAAATGCTTTATACTTATTAAAACTTTAAATAAATAATTAGTTATGGAGAAAATGTAATGGCGAATAATATTTTTGATTATATGTTCTGGCGTGGCGATTTATCCTTTAGTGAAAGAGAATTTAATGATGTTGATGGAGTTATTCTTGCAAGATTGTCTTACTTGCCGTTTGAGCTTATAATGAATCAAAATTCCAGTAAAGAAATAACAATCGCAGAAATGGCAAAAAAGTTGATAGCCTATCCAAATATAGAAAATATGGTCATACAAAAAGAGGATATTCAATTTTTGAATGAACTTTTGAATAGTAAGCGTTTTAATAGTATGAAATTGTTTGCTTATGTAAATAAAATTGATGAGAAAACGCAGACGCAATTTTCTGCTATTACGATAAAAATCAATGAAAATGAGCTTTATATATCCTTCCGAGGAACAGACAATACACTTATCGGTTGGAAAGAAGATTTCAATATGGGCTTTGTCTTTCCAGTGCCTGCACAAGAATTAGCTGTTGATTATATAGAGAAAATCGCATCAAGACATAGTGAAAATATGCTTGTCGGTGGACACTCAAAGGGTGGAAATCTTGCAGTTTATTCAGCGGCATTTTGTAGTGAGGCTGTTCAAAATAGAATAGAAATCGTTTATAATTTTGATGGACCAGGTTTTGATGAAAAAGTTTTGCAAAAAGATGGCTATAAGAGAATTTGCAATAAAGTTAATACCTTTGTGCCTCAATCATCTGTCGTAGGAATGTTGCTTAATCATGAAGAAAGATATATCATTGTACATAGTACACAACTTGGACTTTTACAGCACGACCTTTATTCTTGGAGTGTGCAGATAGATAGTTTTATTTGCCTTGAGGCTGTTGATAATACAAGCAGATTTATTGATTATACACTCAAAGCGTGGATTGCAAATTTAGATTATGAACAGCGGGAGAAGTTTGTTGATACTATGTATACAATTCTTACAAAGACAAATGCCAATACTGTAAAAGAACTTGAAGGCAATCTTTTTATGAATGCAATAACTATGCTGAAATCAATCAAAGACCTTGATGAGCCTACACGCAAGGCATTAACTCAAGTTTTTATGTCGCTTTTAAAGAGTACAAGAGTAGGACTATTGCAGGTTGTCATAAATAAAGACCTGATTGTTAAATAATGTAGATTGTTAGTTCATAGCAGCTTTAAGTTTAGTTCATTATCAGAGGTATAGGTTTTACTTAAAAAATTGGTGAAATTTTTAGCTTTTGTTAAATGAGAAAATAAACAAATTTTATCCTATAAGCTGTTGATTTATCTTCAAAAATATATTAAAATAGGGTAAAGTTCATTTGGATTGGAGAAAAATTTTATGTATAAAAATTATCTTTTTGACCTTTATGGGACATTAGTAGATATTCATACAGATGAAGGCAAAAAAAGCCTTTGGCATGGTTTTAAGAATCTTCTTGCTATGTATGGTGCAAAATATAAAACAAAGGAACTTCAAAGCAAGTATAATGAACTTTGCGAAAAAGCAAAAAAAGCTGTTCCTGCCACAAAGTACACAGATGAGCCAGAACCAGAACTTCTTGACGTTTTCAAGGGGCTTGTAACTGAAAAAGGAGCAGAATGTAGCGATGAATTAGCTGCATTTTTGGCTGCATCATTTCGTGCAATGTCATTAAAGTATATTAAGCTCTATGACGGTGCTTTAGATTTACTTCGTTCTTTAAAAGAGGCAGGTGGAAAGGTTTATTTACTTTCCAACGCACAAAGTTCATTCACAAAGCCAGAATTAAAGCTTCTTGGAATTTATGATGAATTTGATGGCATAGTAATTTCTTCTGATGAGGGCTGCAAAAAGCCTGATATAAAATTTTATCAGACAATTCTCAAACGCTATAAACTAAAGAAATCAGAAACAATTATGATTGGCAATGATTATATAACCGATATAAAGGGTTCACACGATGCAGGACTTGCTTCACTCTATCTTCATACAAATATATCTCCTGAAATTGAGGGCGAGCTTCTCGCTGATTATAAGGTTATGGACGGCAGCCTTAAAAAAGCCAAAAAACTTTTGCTTAAATAATATGTCCGTTTTGGAGGATTCCTTATTATGAATATACTCATAATTGGTTGTGGGAACTTAGGTTCTGTTCTTGCAAATGAGTTTGATAGAAATGGTCACGATGTTTCTGTTGTTGACGAAAATCCTGATAGAATACATCTTCTGCATGAAGATTTTGATGGACTTTTTGTAACAGGCATAGCTATGGATATGGATGTTCTGCGTGATGCAGGTGTAGAAAGCTGCGATGCTGTTGCAGTAGTAACATCAGATGATAACCTCAATATAACTGTTTCTCAGATTGTGAAAAAATTTTTCGGCGTAGAAAATGTTATTACCCGAATAACTAATTCCTATCGTGAAAATGCCTTCAAAAATAAATTTGGTCTGAAAACAATATGCCAGACCAATATTTCAGCTAATACTATCTATTCTGCCATTATTGGTGGAGGAGATAACATCAATATTGCTAATAATTCCAATTTTATGATTGATTCAATCAAGGTTGACGATAAATATGTAGGCAGAGCGATTTCAGCCTTGCCGTTAAAAGATGGTGCGTCATTATTTGGAATCAAGCGTAAAAGCGGAAAAGTGCTTATTTATGACTTAATGTCAAATATAGAGGTTGAGTCAGGGGATACAGCACTATATATCAGAGAAGGATAATCTCAGTACGAAAGGAAAAAAGCTATGAAGGTTATAATTGCAGGCGGAGGAAGACTTGGTTATAGCTTGGCAAGAAATCTGATTGACCGAAGATATGATGTATCAGTTATTGAAATTTCAAAACAAGCAAGCGAAAAAGTCGCAAACGAACTTCAGATAGAAGTTGTCTGCGGAGATGCCACAAATATAGAAACACTTAATTCTTTAGATTTCAATAATGTAGATTGCTTTATAGCAGTTACAGGTCGTGACCAGGATAATATAGTAGCCTCACAGCTTGCCAAAAATGAGCTGAAAATTCCTAAAGTTATAGCTCGTGCCAATAACCCAAGAAACCTTGAGGCTATGAGAAAGCTTGATATTGATATAGTTGTTAGTAGCACAGAAATAATCACTAAGATGATAGAGCAAGAGGTTGTAAACGCTGGTGCTCAACTTCTTGCAACCTTGAATAAAGGCAAAGCGGCAATATTATCGTTTACTTTGCCAGAAAATTCAGCACTTGATGGCTATGCAATCAAAGATATAAAAATGCCAGCATCATCTCTTATAGTATCTGTTGTGAGGGGAGAACAGTTGTATATCCCACGAGGAGATACAGTAATTTATTCAAAAGATGAGATAGTAATATTCTGCGGTGATGATTCGCAGAAATCCGTTAAAAAACTATGGACTGCCATAAAATGATGACCGAGCCACCGATTAACTAATAAACTTTCCTAAGACAATTAAAAGTTTTGCTCAAGCTTTTTCAAAAGCTTGCGGTTTCCAAAG
>OGKG01000648.1_pt1 | contig 44872 bp, 58 predicted proteins | sample 1572201 | NCBI WGS metagenome assembly OGKG01 (sample SAMEA2582146, study PRJEB24529) | metagenome | biome: Human gut stool | place: China | collected 2011 | reverse complement strand
AGCACCTCCTTGCCAAGGAGGGGGTCGCGAGTTCGAATCTCGTTTTCCGCTCCACCTTTTAAGGCGACATAGCCAAGCGGTAAGGCAGAGGTCTGCAAAACCTTTATCCCCAGTTCGATTCTGGGTGTCGCCTCCATTTTTATTTCTTAAAAGGTGTTAAGTAGTTATGTCTGCCGCGGTGGCGGAACTGGCAGACGCAAGGGACTTAAAATCCCTCGGGTAGTGATACCCGTACCGGTTCGATTCCGGTCCGCGGCACCAAATAAGCGCAAACATTTTGCGTTGATAAGGTGATTTTCAGCACTTTATCGGTGATGGTTACATGGTCAACAAGCAAATCTACAGCCTGTTGAACATAGTAACTATTTTTTTTCACAAAAATTTCATCTTTCATAGCTGCCAAAATGGCGGCTATTTTTTGTTTGCTGAGAAGTTTTGCAGGTTTCACAGAAGTTTCACAAATAGATTTGTTAATTTCTCTGAGCTCTGCTTTGATTTGGTTCAGGCGCTGGCGATCAAATTCATCTGCGTTGCCTTCTTCAAAAATTTTGTAGAGGTTATTTAATTTTTTTTCGGCAACAGCTTTGCGCTGCATCAGTGTAGCCTGGCTGCCTGCCTGTTCCTTCTGCTCTGCCTCATATGCATCTACGATAGCATCTGCAATCCTGCGCATGCCGCCAACGGTAAAGACAACGCGCTCCAGTATCTGCAGTACCCAGTGCTCTAAAACTTCTGCACGTATCATTTTTTGCGGGCATTTAGAGGTAGGAGTCTGTTCCTTGCGCGTGCATCCGTAATAACAGTAGCGCTTGCGGATACGGTGGCCAACCATGGCGCTGCCGCAGTGGCCACAGAATACCTTGCCGGAAAGCAGATAGTTTTCCTTGGCGGTGTAGCTGGCTGCACGATGCCGGTTGCGTTCCATCTTCGCGCGGACAAGCGCCCAGTCCTCTTTACTGATGATGGCCGGGAATGCGTCCTCAATGGAAATATAATCCTCCGGACGCTCTGCAGCATGGCTGTTGCGGCCGTTCTTCTTACGCGGAATCTTATTAAAGGTATATGTGCCAATATATTTTTCGTTACATAGGATATCATGCAGGCTGTTCTTGGGGAATTCCTTGCCGGACTTGGTGGTGTATCCCTTGGCGCTGAGTGTCCTGCAGATGGCTGCGTAGCCTTGCCCTTTGAGATACAGCTCGAATATCAGGCGTACGGCAGCTGCCTCCTGCTCATCGATGACATATTTTTTGTCCACAATCTTATACCCAAGCGGTGGACAACCTCCGTTAAAGAGTGCTTTGTAAGCGTTTTCATTGAGGCCCTTCTTAGTTTCCTTGGCCAGGTTACGCGAATAATAGGCTGCCATACCTACCATCATTGTTTCCATCATCTGGCCTTCTGGTGAAAGTGCATCGATGGGCTGGGCGGCATACTCGTACCGGATACCCAGCTTCTCCAGCTTATCCTTAAAGGTAAAATAATTCAGCTCGTTGCGCGAATTTCTGTCAATCTTATGGAAGATGATAACATCAAATTTATCTTCCATGGCATCGGCCAGCATCTGATTATAAGCGTCACGCTTGGTAACATCGCGTCCACTCTTTGCTTCATCAGCATAGGTATCGACAACGATGTAGCCTTTGTTTTTGGCATAAGCTTTGCAGGCGCGGACCTGCGCGTCAATAGACTCTTCGCGCTGCATGTCCGAGGAAAAGCGCGCGTAGATAACTGCTCTTTGCATAAAATCACTCCTTTTTCAATTCTTAATTTCATAATTAAAAAACATCTTCTTGTTAGGAATAGATAACTTTTAAGTTGAAAAAAGCAACATAATGTGGTATGATACTATTGATTGGTGGAGCGCCATTCGATATCACGGTGCAACTGCTCAACGCACCAACAAGAACTTGCAAGAACTTGTTATATCCTGCGCTGCTCGGCAAAAGAGACGATTTGTTCGTCTCTTTTTGCTTTTTATGCATAATGATTTATATATTGCAAATGCTAGCGAAAGTTAGTATAATAAATATAGCGGTGTTCACAAATCCTTTCGATAACTTCTATTGAAAGGAGGTGATATCGAATGGATAAGCAAAATTCTGCTATCGCGGAATCCTCCACCAATCAAGAGGAATTTACCATTGTTTTTGTAGCTTCCATTACTACCAAACAAGGTAAGCGCATTTATGCCCGTCAATTCGGCAAGAAAGCGTTTCCGATTAAAGTAAAAGCTTCTAAAGCTTAACAAGCTTTAAATATATTTTGTGGACATTGCTGAGAGGCTGTTGGCGTGAGCAACCAACAGCCTTTTTTTAGCTTTTTAGATAAAACTCAAGCGCTTTCTTGAATCTTTCAAATGCGTAGATAGCGTCATGGATTAGAAGAAAAATAGTACTGCTCTTTGCATAGAGTCATCTCCTTTGAAAAAAATTACGTAAATTACTTATTTTTTCACTTTACATTACGTAAATTACGTATTATAATATAATCAGAAACGAAAATAAAGATAAGCGAGGTGATCATGTGAAAAGACGCGATTTAGTGAAAATGCTGTCGCAAGCTGGCTTTAAGCTTGAACGCGATGATGGAGACCATTCCATCTACAAAAAACCAGGCAGCCGTTCCGTTCAGGTTCCAAGGCACCGGGAACTGAACGAGCTGACAGCGAAAGCAATCCTCAAGGCTGCGGGCGTAAAATAAAGATTACTTTTTACCCCGCCCGCTTTGCGGGCTTCTTACTGTAATCGCAATCATAAATTCAATAGCATTTAAAAATTAAAAGGAGGAAGAAGGGAACATGAAAGAAAAGAAATTGTTGCAAGAATACGTTTATCCTGCTGTTTTTCATGCGAACGATGATAACACGTATACTATTATTTTCCCGGATTTACCCGGCTGCATTAGCGAGGGCAAATCTTTGGGTAACGCTATGAAGATGGCAGAAGCTGCGCTCACACAATGGATTGAATATTTAAAGGACAGCAAGGAAGAAATTCCTGCACCAAGCAAATTACAAGATGTTGAATTGGAAAATAACGAGTTTGTTAATTTTATTCGAGCAGATATCAAAGATACTCGTGCAGTAAAACGTACGATTAGCCTTCCGCGCTGGATGGATGAACAGGCCGCCGAAGAAGGCCTGAGCTTATCCAAGATATTACAAGAAGCATTGTCTAAACGCTTTGTTACAGCAAACTAATATTTTTACAGATGCGCCCCCGTTATGGGGGCGTTTTTTATAACAATCTCTTTATCCCTTTGACAACACTGTCGCTGTTCCAGCCTACGATAAGAGTTGCACTGTCCTGCACAATCTGCGGCAGGCGTTCGTTTCCCCAAGGCTTTACTGCCAGAATAGGCTTGCCCATGGCTGCGGCTGTTCTGATTTCATAATCAATCCAATCACTATGAGATACATACATACCGGCAGCAATAATCACAATAGATGAATGTCTGATTTGTTCAGTGATAGCCTCCTGGAGCTGGGCCTTGGTTTTGCCGGTGAAAGGGTCAGTATAAGGTACGCTGTAATTACTAAAAACAATGTTAGACCTATCAATCCATTCAAGAAGTGTGTTATAATGGGGTGAATAGCTCCATGAATGGCTGATGAATAAGTGGTAAATTTTTAAGACATTAAACATTTTATCAATCCTTTCTTATTAACGGAGGTACATCATGAAATTCAGAAAGAAGCCTATTGTTATTGAAGCCTACCAAACTGATAAAGAAATGATTATTGAAACGCTGGAAGGGCCTCTACGCGCTGCGCCGGGCGACTGGATTATTACAGGACTTCGCGGCGAGCAGTACCCATGCAAGCCGGATATTTTTGAAAAAACTTATGAGCTTGTGGAAGCTTAGTTGCGAGGGCAGCTATTATGCAGTTGTGCCCAGTCAATGTTTTCGCTGGATATAATGCTTTCGCAGCGTTCGACAAGTTCATTAAAAGCGTTCGGTGAGTTCGCATAACCGCCAGAACGCGTAAGGTATAAGTAGCGTTCGTGCTTCAATATCTCAGCTGTGGAGCGGTATTGAATCCAATTTTCGTGATACTTGTTTATGCTTTGCAAGAAGTTACTGAAAGCTATAACAATGCCTGCGGCAACACCTGCATACTTGAACCACCAGCAGCTATCGGAATAATAGGAAAGGGGGACGACGATTAGAGCAAGGAAGTTGTCCAGATACTTCAACCGTTTGTACCACTTCTGATTAGTGCTGCTTTTGTTGCTGTACCAATTTATTTGATCGTCTAGCCTTTGCTGGAAATATACTTCTTCATTCAATTGAATGCTTCTCCTTTCTTGATAAAACTCAAGCTCTTATTATTTAAGTATTTTCTTGTTATTAGAAATAGCACTGAGTACGCAAGTTCCTAATACATCAGAAAAATCAAGAGGTTCCCATATTTGAACATAATAAACATCGGTTTTTGTTTTTCCGCCAGATTTATAAACAGAAAAAACTCTAGTATAAATCCATTTTTCTTCTGGTATACTTTTAGAAACTAAAATACGATGCTCTTCGTAAAGGGATATATTGTCAGAAACAACAAAGTCACATTCCAATGCTTCATGATTATAGACACCGGGGAAAGGAATTTTAACAGTGTTGACTGCATAAATTGGAATATAATAAGAAAATCTATCGTCTTTCGTAACATACTTCAATTCATCCCAACTGTACGCATACGCTGGATTCAGTGACGCTAAAAGCAATAGCACAACAAACAATATCTTTTTCATATACATACTCTCCTTACTTTATCAACCTAAACTCCGCTCTTCTTTTTCAGCGGAATTATTCACTAAATCAAATTCCATATTGAGGACATAATCAACACGACTTTTACCGTCAGCATTTAGCTGGCGGTATTTTTTTATGTGCTCTTCTTCTTGTTGGGTGAGGGAGAGCGGCACAGGGGCGGGTTCCACTTCGCCCATAAGTTCGCCAGGAGTAGTATTCAAAGCATCAGCAAATGCTTTAATTTTAGATTGCGGAATATCGTTTATTCCACGTTCTATTTTAGCTATAGTTGAAATAGAACGATAACCTATTTTTTCAGCTAGCTCTGCTTGAGTTAAGCCTAACTCTATTCTACGATTTCTAATATTTTTATATAATTCCATTTGAAACCCCCAAGATTTTTTTATTATGCTATTATAATAGCACGTTTTTTCCTGATAATCAAATTTTCTTTAGAAAAGCAAAAAATACTTGACTAATAATCAGAAAAAGACTATAATCAAATTGTGATTAAAAATCAAAAGAGGTGAGAAAGATGACCAATTCACAAGAGCTGGAAATTCAACTGGTTCGCAAAAGAAAATCAAAAAAAGCGCTTGCTAATGCGTTGTGCATCAGCGAAATGGCGCTTTCAAACAAAATGAAAGGTAAATCTGAATTTAAGGCTAGTGAAATTAGCAGAACGGCCACTTTTTTGGATTTGACAAGGGACGAAAGAGATTCAATTTTTTTTGCCTGCTAATGTGATTTAAAATCATAAATTAATATAACATAGTTATATCAAGAACAGCAAAAATGTATGTCAAGCGTATAGGAAGGAGGGAGAGAGGTGGAGGAAACAAAGATAGAAACTAATGGTATATGGAGAGGAAGCATCAGGGCAACAACTCCAGAAGGAACGCAGACATTTATGTCAGATGGCAATCGAAATTATACCGCAACTTTCTTCTGCAAAAGCAATGCTGTCAAGTTGGAGCTTGACAGCATTGAAGGAGACTTAACATTAAGCGTGCGCGGAATTAAAGATAGGGCATGAATTGAACTCTAATTGCGCAGGACAAGATTTGTTGTCACAAACAAAGTGGTGGCGCTTATAGTTGTTTAAATCACGGATACCGTTGGTCGCAGTATCTTCAAAGTAAACAGTCACTTGTTGCGCTTGATTACTAACAGGACATTTTTCATTAGTAAAAATTCTGGAATACATAATAAGTAATCACCTCCGTTCTGTAGCTACATTATAGCACTGAATGGCGAGGCGAAGGAAGGAGGGGAGAGGGTGGAAGCAGGTTACACAGATAAAGTAGAAGAGACAGCTAAAGCCATCATCCGCATTTTGGCGGACAATGGCTTTAGCATTCAAGAAGCCGAAGAAGTATTAGAAGCTACAAAATATACCATTCGGCAGCAGAAAGTAGCTAGATGTTAAGGGCGTCTCAGAGCTTCAATCATTTGGCTTAATATCCTCTTGTATTCATTGGCGTAAGTTAAAGGGATTAATTGAAGCTTTCCTTCGCGTGCTGCTTGCTGCAAATATAAAATAGTGAGCGCATGCGCTCGTGTTTCAATATCTGTCAACATTAATATCACCTCCGTTCTGTAGCTACATTATAGCACTGAATGGCGAGGCGAAGGGAGGAGGGGAAGAAGATATTGGAAAAGGCAAAAAACGTTATTGAAATTAAGGTATGCGTTGATGGCATGGACGAGTTAAAAAAGTTCATTAAGAAAATGGAACAAGAGTATGGCAGCACCCATACTCTTGTGTACAAGGTCGATGTGTTCGATGTTAAGCGTCTTTAAAAGGGTCGTAGGGTTCAGATACGTCGATATGCTGCGGAGCATCTTCGTTGCGTTCCAGCATACTGATTATATCAAAATATGTTTGTACGGAACTCTGTGCAGTATCAATTTTGCCACTGCTGATGAGGGCAACAACAAAGTCTTTAGCTAATTCGCGTTTATTCATAATATCACCTCCGTTCTGTAATACATATTATAGCACTGGAAGGCGAAGGAAGGAGGGGAAGAAGATGATGCTTGATGCAAAACAAAAAGAAACCGTCGAGCAGATAGTAAAAATGCTGGACGGTTACAGAGCAGAAGAAATACAAAAGATTTTATATTGGGTTAATACATGTTGCGATTCTGGCTACGTTCTTCGCGCAGAAGCCGAAGCAGTGCAAGAACGTTTTCGTCAGTGCGAATAATCCTGCATTGTCTGTAGTCAACATCATAGAATACGCAGTCAAGGCAAGGCGGCTGCATAACGTTGGTGTTTTTCAAGCAATAAGGGCATAAGCGTTTAGCTCTAATATCCATAATATCACCTCCGTTCTGTAATACCTATTATAGCACGGAGCAAGGAAAAGGAAGTAAAAGCCATGATGATGATGAAAACCAAAAAGGTAAAACTGTACGGCGAGAAGCTGCGCAAACTGAATACAGCTATCCATGAGCGTGACGGCAACTGCTGCATCATCTGCGGCAGATACGTGGACCCGGGAGAAAAATTTCACCATGAGCCCTGCGGCGCACTGAAGAGTGATGAAATCTCCCAGGGCGTAACCTTGTGCTACGACTGCCATCAGGAACGTCACTGCGGCGCTGGCAGCAGAGTTGTAAAGGAACAAATCAAAGAATACCTGCAAGGGTTATATGGAGATGCATGAATATGAACAGACTTGAAGATTATGACTGCATCACGGAAAACGAGAAGGCAGTCAAGGATATGGACTGGTGGGCAGGCCCGTTTGGAAAGATGGCGCTGGAGATTGCCAAAGAACGTGGTCTGCTGGAAGAGGAGGAAGGCAAATGTGCAAAGCAAAGCGCATGACGTGCGCCGAACTGGAAGATAAGATTATTGACCATGCGAAGCGCTGTAAAAAATACAAGCCTAACGCAGAAATCAGAGAGCATGAAGCCAGCATGAAATACGAGCGCCTGATGCGTGAACGCCGGGCACAGCTGGCACGTGAAGCTGATGAAAGAATGAAGGCCAGCACTGCCTATGCACTGCGCTTCATCTTTAAGGAGAGATATAAAAATGGCCAATGAAAAAACTGTTGTCTGGTATCGTCCAGGTAAACCGGTAAAGGCTGTGCGCGTTGAGCTTACTTTGGCCAATATGCAGAAGCTGGTGGGTGGCAAGATACAGATCGTACCGCTGGAAGCCAAAGGCAGCAGCCCTGAATATACGCTGATATGCAACGAAGACGGCAAGAACAAATATCACAATGACGCTTTGTTCCCTCTGCTGAACAATAATGGAAATATCGTAGACGTTATATTCGGCCCCTGCTTTATCGCCGGTAAGCTGATGACTGATGAGGACGGCGAAGAAACATTTATCGACCTGCTGCGTGAAGACTATCTGAGAATAGTCCGCCGCTTTGGGAAAGGAGCTGTGAAAAATGAGAAGAAGGAAACTGCGGAAACTGAGGCTGCTGACCTTAGGCAGCTTACTGCTTGCCGTAATATGCTTGCTAGATTACGGGCCCGCAAGAATGGTAAGTGCAGCTTATCAGATGGTTAAAGGTCCGGAAATAACCGAGATTGTTGTACCTTACCATGTATTGGAAGAAGGAGACACTTTGGAAGGAATCTGCTGCAGATTAAAAGATGAATACGGCGATAAGCGCGACTGGCGCGAAATTGCTTTTTATGTCTGCAAGGATAACAACAAGAAAGACGGCTGGGTATACCTCGGGGAAAAAATCAATGTGCGCCTGCATGTTCCGGTCGAAACAAAATAAAAAAGCCGCCTGCAAAAAGCGCAGACGGCATGGGGATGTATGAAGTTACCAGCATCCATACATCCCTATTTTAGCATATAAGAGTGATGAGAACAAGGAGAAAGAAAAATGTCTGTAGTAAACATGCCTATTGAGTACCTTGTGCCGCATCCTCAGAACCCAAGAAAAGACTTGGGCAATCTGGAGGAGCTGACAGCAAGCATTAAAGAGAATGGCATCTACCAGAACCTTACCGTAATCCCGGTCAACGAAGCTGTACCGGGTGAAGAACCTAAGTATATGGTGGTTATTGGCCACCGTCGCCTGGAAGCTGCGAAACGCGCCGGGCTGCAGGAAGTGCCGTGCGCTATCGTAAGAGGCATGTCGGAAACGCGGCAGCTGCAGACTATGCTGTTAGAGAATATGCAGCGTAGCGACCTGACGGTTTATGAGCAGGCTCAAGGCTTCCAGCAGCTTCTGGATTTTGGCATGGATATCGAAGATATATCCCAACAGAGCGGCTTTTCGAAAAGGACTATCAGACGGCGCTTGGAAATCGCTAAGCTTGACCAGAACAAGCTGAAGGAGATAAGCTCTACCCGCCAGCTTAGTCTAAAAGAGTTTGATGCACTGGCCAAAATCAAAAACATGGAAGCCAGAAACGAAGTAATGGAGAAGATTGGCACAAATGATTTTGCTTTGGCGGTGAAGCGTGCTATGGATAAAGAAAAGCTTGCTGATAACATGCCGGTATTCCTGGCAGATATGGAACGTCTTGGCATCAAGAAATTTCCGGATAGTGCCAATAAATACAGCAGCAAGTATAGACGCGTCGGCAGTCTGGACCTCTATGAGTATGAGGTAACAAAAGATAAAATTCCCAAGAAAACAGAGGGACTGTATTATGAGGCCAGCTATCCGAGAAACGTAGAGTTTTATGTCAAGGAAACAAAAAAAGCTAAAATTATAAAAAAAAGCGCCAAGGAGCTTGAAAAAGAAAAACGTATCAAGGAAGCATGGTTTAAAGTCGATGCTATGGCTGCAACACATTATGAGCTGCGCAAAGCATTCGTTGAAAATCTCAAGGGCACTGCTAAGCAGCGAGAAGCTGTATATATGGGAGCATATAGTCTTATTGTATTACGCAGCATTACATATATGACTTGGGGTGACATAAGCAAAGAAGCCGGCATAGATGATAAGTACTTCGACCCTCGGCGTGATGAGAAAGCAGTTAAACTGGCCTACGAAAGTTACGATAATACACAGAAGTGTATAGAGGTTATTTATAAGCTGTTTAATGATAACGAAAAAGAGTTTTATGCTAATGGCTACCGTGAGGTATATCCTGAATACAAGTTCAACCCAAGACTTGAGGCAATGTATCACTGGCTTACTAAGCTTGGCTATCAGATGAGCAGCGAAGAAAAGCTCATAGCTGCCGGTACGCACGAGATCTTCCAGCAAAATATTTTTGAGGGAGGCAATAGGTAGCATGAGTGAATACGGCAGATGCGATATCTGTGGCAAAAAATCTTTCCGGCTGAGAAGAAAGTATTATACTTATGGCTTTCCGTGTGAGTGCTGCGGGCGCAATGGACATTGTGAAGTCGTACGTTATTGCGAAAAATGCAAGCCGCAAGAACCTAAATGGACACGCGTGGTAATGGGCGCTGATGTGGCTGAAAAGCTGGGAATGCTATGGAAGGAGCAGCATAATGGACGCAGCAATAGATGAATTTACAATTAACCTGGCTATTACAATTATCGTTATGGTATGCGCGTTGGCGCTGTTAGGAGGAACAAATGATTAACAACAAGATTTATAATTACGTGAACCGGGCGCAGCTGGCCATCAATGACTGGCAATGCAGCGGCGAGATTTATTATCTGGAGCAGGCAAAGGCAGAGCTTGCCGAAGCTGTTCTCTTGGCTGATGAACTGGCCAAGGAAAAACCAGTTTTTCTTCAATATAGCGCAGAGGTGCAGGGCCGCGTTGTTTCTAGCTATTTGTGCGATACTCCGGAGGAAGCCTTGGAAGATATTCGCCCCGACCTTGCTGTGGGTGATTTGGTTATAGTCCTTAAACAAGAAGAATCCCAATGGAATCCTTATATTGATATGGATGATCTGATTGAAGAATTTATAAGCCAAGCAGATGATGAGGCTGGCGAAGGTGCAGAAGCATGGTGCGATTTTATTTCCGGTAATGCGCTGGCGCAGGCGAGAAAAGAGCTTGATGAACAGCTCAACGCTGTATTGGAAGCCTGGCTCAAAAAACATAAAGTTGATGCCGGCTGGTATGACAGAGCCGGCATTGAGGGAACGTATAGATTTTGTGGTGATAAGTTTATCCGTGTTAGCAAGGCTGGCGATGACGCATGAGCCAGCTAAGAAAAATGGAACGCAGAAAGCAGAAGAAGCTGCATCTGTTGGGCGGTGAAGAGCGGCTGAAGATTAAGGCCGGAGACAATGAACCCTTTGACATCAGCAAGGCCGGCTATAATGCTATCTATCAGGCGGGCTATGAAGCAGGTATGCAGGCAGAGCGTGATAAGATGATACCGTATTATGCCAAATACTTCACCCATCAGATACTGGCAGTCTGCTGCAAGATACTCATGGAGAACTATAGCGAAATACATGTACGCCATACGAGATTGGAGAAATTCACTGAGCTTTACGCCCGCGGCCTTGAGATGCTGGGCGAAGATAAAACCACAGAGCAGTATCTTGAGTACATCGAACAATATGGATTACATATAAATTGGAAGGAGCCGGAGACATGAAGTTTATGATAACCTGCGAAGAAGCCTTAAAAAATATAAACAAAGGCAAGATGGGAATCTTTAATTTCGGCTATCAGGTGCTGGATGTACAACAGATAAAGTATGCTCAGCATCTGGCCTGCATGAGAAAAAGAAAGCTCAGAAGCTACCTGAGCAAACACAGAAGCTTGCGTGATAAGTGCTTCCTGGAAGCACGGAAGCTGCCGCGCTTCTGCAAGACAAAAAAATAACTATATACAATAGTAGAAATTGGGCAGGTGAAATACCTGCCCAAAGCTTGATAAAGCATATTAGTTGAGTGGCATATCAGTGCCGGGAAAAATAACAGCCAAAATAACTTAGGCAGAATGGAGCGGAAGAATGTATGTAAAACGGACATGGAGATGTGGCAAATGCATCGAAGTAGAAAAATACCAGACCTTCCGCTACAAGGGAAAGATGACAGTACGTGCTCCACAAAGCAATCCTACTCCGGAAGCTATGGCCAAGGTAAACGAGCGTAACAGCTACAAGAATCTTCGTCGTCTGCTTAATACTAATTTTGGCAAAGGTGACCTGCATTGTGTATTGACCTATGCTCCGGAGAAAAGAGCAACCAGTCCGCAGGAAGCAAAAAAAGATATCCAGAAATTCTGCCGCAACGTGAAACAGAAATGCAAGCGTCGCGGCTCAAATTTCAAATATGTGGCCGTAGCCGAATACGGTAAGCGCTCTATGCATTTTCATATCGTTATCCATAGCGGGCTGAAGCTGCAGGAGCTTGGCGATATGTGGCCGCATGGACGTATCCATGCAACGGAGCTGGACGGCAGCGGAGATTATGACAGGCTGGCCAGCTATCTTATCAAGCAGACCAACAAGACCTACAACGATCCGGAACGCAGAGTGTTTGCCAGACGTTATGTTACGAGCCGTAACCTTGAGCAGCCGGAGTGTAAGATTGAGAAAGTCAAGGCTGACAGCTGGCGTGAGACGCCGTCTGCACCTAAAGGCTTTTATGTGCTGCAGGATACTGTCGTCCAGGACGTCAGCGAGATTACCGGATATCCGTATCAGTATTACCGTTGCCTGGCACTAGGTGGCGGGAAACCATTGAAAACAAAAAGACTACGCAGGTAGGCGTTTATATCAGCGGCGGAATCTGCCTCGGTAGTTATATACAAGCAAAAAAACGGACAGGCGCAAGAAGAAGTATATCCGCTGCTGCTATAAGCACGGGAAGGGGGAATCAGATTGCTGGTAAAGCACTGGCAGCGCGTCGCAGAGACACGCTTTAAGTATCAAAAAAAAATTCAGATGGCCGTGGATGAAGCGCGTGCCTGCAGGCATCCGCATGGGCTGAAGGACAAGCTGAAGCCTAATCCTACCCAGCATGATGCACTCAAGGGAATGCTGCCGCTGAAAAAGGTTAGCGTATACATCGGACGTCGGAGCTATGAGCTTGTCATTGAGCAGCCGGAGGAGTGGCTGGCGGTGATAAGGGAGACGTATGCCTTATACAAAGACTCGCCTATTGGCCACGTCATGCACAAATACTATGACAACTACGAGAACAGGCACGTCCAGCCGGAGGTTATCAGTGGGCTGCAGGGAGTGAGCCGTCAGACGTTCTACGCCTGGCGCAATGAGTTTTTGAGTGACGCTGCTATTATTGCAGCGCAGCATGGAATAAAAAATTTTTAAGCATTGCCGTTTTGTACTTTACAAATCGGCGCTTTTGACGTGGTAAAATAGTATTGTGCAAAATAGCAAGTAAAAATAAAGGCCCTGACGGAGCGTTCCGCCGGGGTTATTTTTATGCCAAAAAGCAAAGGAGGTGAAGGCACTATGGCAGAGGTAAAAAAAGCAGTCAAAAAAGCTGTTAAAAATTCCGGTAAAAAAACTACCCCAAAAGCTGGTAAAAAAACCACGTCGGAAAAGCTCAGTCCGGCGCAGGAGAAATTTTGCCTGGAATACCGTAAGCATGAGGGTAACGGCACTGCTGCAGCCATAGCTGCCGGGTACAGTGAGAGGACCGCCGCACAGCAGGCTACCAGGCTGTTAAGAAATGTTAACATTCTGAAGCGCATAAAAGAGCTGGCAGATGACGCTATCAGAAAGCAGATTATCGGGCTGGATAAACGCGCTCTGGTGCTCAGTAAAATTGCCGAAGATGATGCTGCTGATGTGCAGGCCAGAATCAGGGCGATTGACGTTCTGAACAAAATGGATGGCGTGTATGTTTTCAAGACCGAGGTTAAGATTAGCGGCAATGTCAATGTGCTGCTGAAAAGGCGAAAGAAGGAGTAATGGGCCATGAAACCACAAATAAGCCAGGAAGACTACGATGCTTTAGTAGGCTATCTTGCTGAGTGCCAGCATGATCCGGAGCTTTTCGTAAAACTTTCTTTCCCATGGGGCGAACCTGATACTCCGCTGGAGAATAAGAAAGGGCCGGAACAGTGGCAGCTTGACATACTACGTGAAATAAAGGACGAAGTAAAAACTGCTGATGTTGCCATACGTGAAGCAGTAGCCAGTGGTCACGGCATTGGTAAGTCGGCGCTGGTGAGCTGGCTCATTCTTTGGGCGCTGGGTACCTGCTCGGATACGCGCGGCGTTGTTACCGCTAACACGGAAGCGCAGCTTCGCACTAAAACATGGGCAGAGCTTAACAAATGGTACAACATGTGGATAGCTAAACCATTGTTTGACTACACTGCGACAAGCATTTTCTGCAACGCTGACGGTAACGAAAAGACTTGGCGTATAGATGCAATTCCGTGGAGTGAAACAAATTCTGAAGCGTTTGCTGGCCTGCATAATCAGGGCAACAGAATTTTAATTATCTTTGACGAAGCATCAGCGATACATGACACTATCTGGGAAGTTACGGAAGGTGCCCTGACTGACGCAGACACAGAAATCATCTGGTGCTGCTTTGGCAACCCAACTCGTTCCAATGGCCGCTTTTATGATTGCTTTCACAAACACAGAAATTATTGGCACACTCGCAGGGTAGACAGCCGCAGCGTAAGCTTTTCTGATAAAAAGCAGATTGAAGCGTGGCGCGAAATTTACGGCGAGGACAGCGACTTCTTCAAGGTCCGCGTGCGTGGCGAGTTCCCGTCGGCCAGCGATAAGCAGTATATCTCCCAGTCTATCGTGGATGAAGCACGTCATAGAGTACTCAAGCCGTATCAGTATAATTTTGCTCCGGTTATCATTGGTGTAGACCCTGCGTGGACCGGCGCGGATAAAATCTGCGCATACCTGCGTCAGGGCAACTACAGTAAGCTGCTCTTTGAATATCCGAAGAATGATAATGACCTGCAGCTTGCCGGCAAGATTGCAGCACTGGAGGATGAGTACCATGCTGATGCAGTCTTTATCGACCTTGGCTATGGTACAGGTATCAAGAGTGCAGGCGATGCGTGGGGCAGGAATTGGACGCTGGTGTCATTTGGCAGCACAAAAGGTATACCGCCTAACTGCATCAACAAGCGAGCAGCTATGTGGCAGGATATGCGGCGCTGGCTTATGGATGGCGGTGCAATATCGGCCGATGACAACGTGCTGGCTGATGACCTCGTAGGACCGGAGCTTGCTCCGCGTGACGATGGCAGAGTGCAGCTGGAGAGCAAGGAGAGTATGAAAAAGCGCGGGCTTCCGTCTCCTAACAGGGCGGATGCATTGGCGCTGACCTTTGCTTTTCCGGTACTGAGCAGAAAACAGGAACATGAATACGCCTGGAGCGTCGATAATGGCGCGCAGGAAGAATATGATCCGTTTCATGGAATGTGGTAGGAGGTGAGACCATGGAAGAAATCATTATGCAGCTGCATGGCGGCGGTGGTGGTGGCGGCGGAACGCAGATTAAGCAGAACGCACCCGGAAGCCAGAGCGCTGCAACTATTGACAGCGCGACTGAAGGACAGCGTGAATCGCTGCGTGAAAAGCTGAGCAAGGCAAGAGGCCGTAACTTTACCAACAAGACCGGCGGCAGCATGGTAGATACAATCAAGAAAGCATTGTTGGGTGAATAGCAATGTTTGAAGAAATCTATCGTGACTCAAAGCTGCTGAAGGATAAGCGCTTCGTTCTGGAGCAGATGTACCAGCGGCGCGCCTCGTTTGAACCGACGTGGCAACTTCTGTCCCGGTATATCGTTCCATATCGAGGACGCTTCCATGAGCGTGGCGGCAGCATTGACGGAGAGCGGCGTGACCGCTATCTCATCGACCCTTATCCGATGGATGCGGCAGGCAAGTGTGCTGCTGGCCTGCAGAGCGGACTGACGTCCCCGAGCCGTCCGTGGTTTGAGCTGTCTTTGGCTGACCAGGAAAAGGCTGAATATCATCCGGTGCGTCAATGGCTGGATGATGTGCGTGACGTCATGATGGCCGTATATGCACGTGGCAACACCTACGCTATGCTGTACGATATCGAGGCTGAGCTGTGTCAGTTTGGCACGGCGGCGGCGCTGATGATGCAGGACTATGATACTGCTCTCTGGCACCGCAGTTACACCTGCGGCGAATATGCAGGCGGTGTGGATGCTAGAGGCAGGCTTTATTCCTTCGGCAGACGTTTTGAATTGACCGCTCCGCAGATGGTAGCGGAATTTGGCATTGATAACGTGAGCGTGGCCGTAAAGACTGCGTATAACAACAATGACCATACACAACGCTTTGAGGTTGAAATGCTCATCGTCAAAAACAATGAGTATAAGCCTGACCAATTAAAGCCCGGTAACTTCCCATGGCAGAGCTTTTACTGGGAGCGTGGCAATCAGCAGCAGTTCCTGCGTATCAGTGGTTACAAGGAGCAGCCGTTTATTATGCCGCGTTGGACCAAGGTGGCCAACTGCGAATATGGTTATGGTCCTGGGCATAACGCATTGGGTAACTGTATGCAGCTGCAGCGTATCGAGAAAGCAAAGCTCCGCTGCATGGATAACGAGGCTGACCCGGCTATGATGTTTCCGGCAAGCCTGAAGAAAGTCAACCGCCAGCCTGGTGCAAACAACTTTATTCCCGATGGTACGCAGATGAATGCTTATCCGATGATACCGCCGGGAGCAAAGCGCTACGAAGGCATGATAGCCTTGAGCAATGATAAACGGCAGCAGATAAGCGCTACGTTCTATAATGACCTTATGGTAATGCTGACGCAGGCGCAGAACAATCCGCAGATGACTGCTAAGGAAGTCGCGGAACGTCACGAGGAGAAAATCCTTATGCTGGGGCCGGTGCTGGAGCAGTTCCATAATGAGGTGCTGGACCCGCTGACCTTGCGTACGTTTGGACTCTGTATGCGCAACGAGCTTTTCCCGCCTATGCCGGAAGAGATTACTGCAGATGAGCTGAAGGTTAATTTTGTGAGCCTCTTGGCGCAGGCGCAGAAGATGGTAAGCCTGCCGAGTGTACAGAATGTACTTGGTATGGTGGGTAACGTAGCAGGTATCTATCCTGAAGCTGCCGACATTATTAACATCGACAACGTAATCCGTGAGGTTGGCGTTATCAGCGGTACGCCTGAGAAAATCATGCGCAGCGAAGATGAGGTGCAGCAGCTCAGAGAGCAACGCCAGCAGGCACAGGAAGCACAGATGCAGCAGGCGCAGATGGCACAGGGCGCTGAGGCGGCCAAGACCGGTGCGGAAGCTGCAAGGCTTTTGAGTGAGGTGCCGGCCAATACGGATAATGCTCTGGATGATATGCTGAGCAGAATGGGGATGAGCTGATGGAAAAGCAAAGATTTGCTGAACTGCTCGTAAACGTCATGCAGACGCAGACGGGCAGGGAATTTATTTATGAGCTGCTTGACACAATGGAAGTGCATGTCCCCAACTATGTTGTCGGGCAGCAAAGTGTCATGGGGTATGAGATTGGCCGGCGTAGTGTCGGCGAAGAACTGCTCCGTATGCTGAGAGATGATACTGAGGAAGGCCTGCAGCTGGAGCTGCTGATGCGGCAGGAAGCGCGGGACCGTCCTAAAGAAAAACACAAAGATGAATTCTATGACCAATTTGAAGGAGGTTGTGTTTAATGCGAAAGAAATGGTTGTTCTTTCTGGCTCCTGACGGCGGCGATGCTGGCGGCGGTGAAGGCGGAGCTGGTGGCGATGGCGGCACCGGTGGTGATGGTGGTGTTGCAGGTGGCAGTAAAAGTATCTTTGATAATCCTGATGGCGGCAATCCCCCTGGTGACGGTGGAGGCAATCCTGCTGGTGATGGCGGCGGCGCTGGCACAGTGCCGGAAAACTATGAGTTTAATCTGGGCGAAGGCCTTACAATCACCGATGAACAGAAAACAGCATTTACCGCCATAGCTAAGGATGCAAAGCTTTCACAGGCGCAGGCTGACAGCCTGCTGAAAATGCACAGCGAGATTATCAACGGCTATATGCACGAGGCGGAGGAAGCCATCGAAAAAAACATTGCTGAATGCCAAAAGCAAGGCCTGATTACAAAAGAAAACCTGGGCTTTGCGAAAGCCGCAGTAGATACCTTCGGCGGCAGTGAGGCGATGCAGGTATTGATTGATACCGGTGCTATCAATCATCCTGCTGTCTGCAAGCTCTTTGTAACTATCGGACAGCTTATCAGCGAAGATAAACCGGCAGATACTCATGTCGGCGGTGGCAAGGGAACCCCGCGGGCAGAAGATATCCTCTTCCCTAACAGCAAATACTAAAGGAGTGAATTAAATGGCACAAACCGGACTTTATAACAACACCGGCCTGGCGACTATGTATGATATTGCGCAGCAGTATCGCTCTGCAGGTAATGAAGCAGCGGCGCAGGTCGTAGAGCTGCAGGCCAAAACCAATCGTCTCTGGGAAGTATTCCCTATGAGAACCTGCAACAGCGGCAGCGTTGAAAAAGCGCTTATCAGAACCAGTCTGCCGGATGTTGCATGGCGTATTATTAACCGTGGCGTAGCGCCTACTAAATCCAGCACTGGCCAGGCAAGCTTTACTACCGGCGGTGTTGAGGCTATTGCACAGATTGATGAGCGACTGATGAAGCTCAACAAGAACAGCAATACCTATCGACTCAATGAAAACTATGCACATCAGGAAGCTATGAGCCAGAAGATGTCTACTACCTTCTTCTATGGTGATGAACAAATCAACCCTGCTGGCTTTACCGGCCTTGGCGCTTTCTACTATGATAAGGCCGGGCAGGATGAAATCTACGCCAATCAGATTGTTGACGCGGGCGGTACCGGTAACAATCTGACCTCCCTTTGGGTAGTGACCTTTGCACCTGATACTGTTTACGGCATCACTCCGGAAGGCGTTCCTGGTGGTTACAGCTATCGTGACAACGGACGTGTTAAAGTGAGAGATGAGAATAACCTTGAATACTGGGGCTATGAATCTCAGTACAACTGGGACGTAGGCCTCTGCGTACGTGACCCGCGCTATGTAGCACGTCTGGCCAACATTGATACTACCAATACCAGCAGCACTGACTTCATCGACAAACTGATTGAAGTATATGACTGCATTGAAAATCCTGACCATGGCCGTACTGTTATCCTCTGTAACCGTAAGGTGCAGACCATGATCAATATCATTGCACAGAAGAAAAACAATGTTAACCTTTCTCTGGAAGACTTCGGCGGCAAGCGTATTCAGCATTTCTGGGGCTCTCCCATCCTGCGTAATGATGCTATCCTGAGCACTGAATCTAAAGTGCCGGTAGAATAAGGAGGTAAGAACATGGCTGTAATGATTGATGCAAAGCTTATTCTTTGCGAAAATGTCGATACTGCAGCGACTGTCACCAGTAAGGCAATTGATATCGGCCGCAACAAATCTTTGAGACCGCTCTATGTTGATGTTAAACTGACTAAGGGCGTAACTGCCGGCCGCGTCAAAAGCGTAGAGCTGCAGACCAGCGCTGACGCAAACTTCTCTGCTCCTATCACTGAGATGGTGGTGACTATCGGCAAAACTGCCGAGCAGCAGAAGCATGCCTGCCAGCTGGCGCAATTCTTCGCGTCCATCCAACCGCAGGGCCGCTACGTCCGCGTAAAAATCACCGGTGATACTACCGCTCCGGCAGGCGGCAAGATTTGGGCATATCTGTCCCCGGATATTCAGGTGCCGGTATGAGATACAAAGTAATCCGCACCTGCTATTGGCAGCGCAGACTTTGGGAAAAGGGCGAAGTGGTGGAGCTGGGTGAGAATGTGCCGGAGCATTTCAAACCGCTTTATAATCCAGCTGAAAGATTGGGCCTGAACAAAAATGCTGACGAGCTTTCGGATGAAGAACTTACGAACGAAACGCCTTCCGACGAAGTGCTTTCGGATGAAGAAACTATGAACGAAGAACCTTCGGAAGAAACGTCTGGCAGCATGGAAAAACCGGATATCATGCCTTCTTCTTTGGAAGATATGAATGTTGGCCAACTGCAGAAGTTGGCACGTGCAAACGGCCTGGAGCCGCCGAAGAATGCAAAAAAACAAGAACTGATTTCCGCTCTGCGCGGAGAATAACATCGGGCCGGAGCTTATTCCGGCCTTTTGTTTTTTAGGAGGAAACCATGAACAACATTGAAATCTGTAACCTTGCGCTTGGCCGTATCGGCGTAGACGAAATCAACCGCATGGATGAGGCAAGCCAGCCTGCAAGAATCTGTACACGTTATTTCAATTTTACCCGTCAGAATGTATTGCGCCGCTTTCCTTGGACGTTCGCAACGAAGCGTGTGCAGCTGGCACTGCTTAATGAAACGGCACCTGATTATAAATACGTCTATCAATATCCTTCTGATGCTCTGGCGATACGCCTTATGTACAATGACAGCTTTGTTGGCCTGCCTAAAGATAATTACTTCCGCATTATGAACGGTAACGGCGGACGCAAGATATACAGTAATATCTCTAACGCCTACGTGGAATATACTGCAGACGTAAAGGACAGTGAAACCTTCGACAGCCAATTCATTGAAGCCTTCAGCTGGAAGCTGGCGGCGGAGATGGCGTTCGCTTTGACCGGTAACATGAACCTTGCGACAAATGCTATCCAGGCATACAATGCTTACTTTACGGAAGCAGCTGGCGAGGATGCTGCAGAAGACAATCAGGAAGAAGCTGTACAGGATAGACTGGCCAACGCCAGATGGGAGGGCTGACAATGGGACTGTATCAACTGAAGCCCAGCTTTGCCGGCGGTGAATTGTCGGACAGCATGTACGGCCGCGTCGATATCAACAAATATGATAGCGGCGCTGCCACGTTAAAAAACTTTACGGTGCAGCGTTATGGTGGCGTGCGTAACCGCAACGGCTTCCGGCATATTGGCGTAACCTATGGAGGCAAGCGTGCCTTCTATATCCCCTTTCTGTATAACACCAATGAAACCTATATCATAGAAGTCACTGCAGGGCATTGCCGCTTTCTGTACAACGGCCAATACATAGTAGAGGATAACGGAGAGCCTTATACAATAAGCAACAATCTTAATCCAGCCGACCTGCAGGGTATCTGCAAAATAAAATATACGCAGAGTGCTGACGTGCTTTTTATCGTGCATCCTGATCATTACCCTATGACGCTTACGCGCTACAGTACATATGACTGGCGCTGGGAACAGATGCCTATAACAGGCGGTCCGTTTGAGGACAGCAATGGCAGTACTGCAACGGAGGATGAGCAGATAACGCAATTATATCGTTATGGTCCTGGAACCTACGAGCTGACGCTTCCTGATACCGTAACCAATATTTCGGTGGAATTGGCTGGTGCTGGCGGCGGTGGTGGCGGCGCTGCTATCGCAGGAACATATACGGCTCCCGGAGGTGATGGCGGCACAGGTGAATACATCCGCTTTTCAACTGATGTTCAGCCTGGGCAAAAGTATAAGATTGAGGTTGGTGCTGGTGGTAAAGGTGGTAACGGCAGGTTAAGCGAAAAGTCGGGGAGATACTTGACCGTTGATGGAGATGCTGGTGGCGCTGGCGGCAACACGATTGCGTTTGGCAGGACAGTTAAAGGTGGTGGAGCTGGAAGTGGCGGCCATATTCTTTTCCGGTTCCAGACTACACCAGGCAGCAAAGGTGCGAGCTACAGCGGTGGTGCTGCCGGTGGCATAAAGGGAACAGATGCTGCCAGCGTCAACGGCAAAAGCGGCGGTGACGGGTACTGTAATATCCGCTTCCGCTATGGCAGCAAGGCAGCGAAGATAACGGCCAGTGCGACGGAAGGCGAAGTCACGTTAACGGCCGATAAGGATATCTTTGAGAAAGATAACATTGGCAGCCTTATTGAGCTGACTCATTATAAAAAAAGCGAATACAAAAAAGGCAAACCTGATGCAACGGATGCGCTGCTGGTAAGCTGTCTGCCGGGCTCTAGCGTCTATGTAGAGAGCTTCGGCTTCTGGAAGGGAAACTTCTCGTTGGAAAAATATAACGAGAACAGCTCTATGTGGGAGCTTGTAAGAACTCAGGACGGCAATCACAGCCAGAACTACAACTTTACCGAAAAGAACGAAGAGGAATACATTGTCAGGTACAGGGTAACCTCAACAGAGTTTGATACAACCATCTGGAGCGGTGAGAATGAGAAGCAGACCGGTTACGTCACTGTGCAGAGCTTCGGCAATGATTATAGCGGTATTATAAAAATTACTGAGTACATCAGCGGTAAAAAGGTTAAAGGCAAGGTATTGCGCACGATTGGCAGTACAGACGCTACGCAAATCTGGGCTTTTTCTCCGTGGAGCAGGAGCAAGGGCTATCCGTCTGCAGCAGGCTTCTTTGAAGACCGCTTGGTATTTGCCGGCAGCACAAGATATCCGCAGACGTTCTGGAGCAGTAAGGTAGGAGATTATTATAATTTCGGAACATCAACACCTGTGGTAGACGATGATGCAGTAACGGCTACTCTAAACGGCGGCCAGATGAACGGTATCAAAGCAATGGTAGCCTTTGGAGAATTGATTCTGCTGACAAGCGGCGGTGAATATAAGGTAAGTGGTGGCCAAGGCAAAGCGCTCACGCCTAGCAACACCTTAAGTCAGGCGCAGGAATACCGCGGCATATCTGACGTGTTGCCGGTAACTGTAGGCAGCAGAATTGTCTTTGCGCAGCAGCAGGGCAACATCATCCGTGACCTGGCATACAGCTATGAGGCTGATAAATACACCGGTGATGACCTCAACCTACTATGCTCTCATCTCTTCGATGGCCACAAAGTAGTAGCTATGACCTACCAGCAGACTCCGGACAGCATCATATGGTTTGTCCGAGATGATGGCCTGCTCTTGGGACTGACCTATATCAAGGAGCAGGATATCTACGCATGGCATAAGCATAGCATTAAGAATGCGCGCTTTGTCAATGTCTGCTGCATCCCTGGCGGAGAATGTGACGAGCTTTATGCTGTCATAGAACGTAACGGCCAATACGAGAACGTTATGCTGGAAAAGAGGAACGATAACGATGTGCCGGAAGAACAGATTTATGTTGACGACGGCATAACCGTACGTGGCAGCGATATAAAAGAGGTAACGGGCCTGACGTGGCTGGAGGGTGAAACCGTGGCCATACTGGCTGACGGAAACGCGCTGCCGCAGCAGAAGGTGGAAGGCGGTAAAGTTACGCTGAGCGAAAAGCATGGCTACAGTGTTGTGCATGTAGGACTGCCTATTGATGCAGTCATAAAGACACTGCCGATAGAATTCCAGATGCAGGACGGCAGCTCCATTAGCCGCAAGAAGCGCATAGGTAATCTTTCCGTCCTCTTTAAAAACACGCGTGGCGGACTGTATGGCCTGAGTGAGGAAAAACTGGATGAAATCAAATGGCGCGATACTGAAGCATATGGCCAGTCTACAAAACTTTTCACCGGTAAGAAAAAAATCGTCCTGCCTGCTGCAGGCTGGGACGAAACGCAGCAGCTTATCATTAAGCAGGATGCGCCGCTGCCGATGACGGTATTGGCCATTGTGCCGGAGATTGTGCCGGGAGGATAATATGGCGGAATATACTTTTTCTCGTCCGTCTGATAGAGATATTGAATACGTGGCCGCACATCTGCGGCAGGACAACAGGCAGGAGCTGACGGCGCTGTATGGTGCTGGACATGAGCTGGATGTTTTAAAAAGAAGCGTCAGATATAGCGAACTGATTGGCTGCTTTTATGTTGACGGCATACCTGCAGCTATATATGGAGTAAGAAGCCCGGCTGCAATATGCTCTGTCAAATGCGTCTGGCTGCTCATGACCGACGAAACATTGAAGCATAGGCTAGTAGTAGGGCGATATACCAAACGCTTTCTGAGGGCGATTGTGGCGGCCTATGGGCCTATGTCCAATAAGGTTGATGCTGGAAACGCAGAAATCCTGCGCTGGCTCAGATGGCTTGGCGCTGAGATATCGGAACCGGTGCAATGCGGAATATACAATCTGCCGCACAGGGAATTTTATTTTGACGAAAGAATTTTAAAGGAGGGATAGCATGGGCGTAGGAGTAATGATTGGTGCAACTCTCTTGGGCGGTTATCTGCAGGGACGTGCAGCACGTCAGCAGGCCAACGCACAGGCGGCGCAGGCGCAGGCAAATGCTGATATCGCCTATAACAATGCGCAGAAGCTGCAGGAGCAGGCCGAGAAGCAGGCGCAGAATAATGAAATCAACGAGGAAAACAAACGCCGCAGACTGCTGCAGCTGCAGGGGCAGCAGAGAGCCAACATCGGCGCGGCCGGAATCACGGCAAGCGGCAGTGCACTGGCGGCGATGGCAGACAGCCAGTTTAACCAGGAGCAGGAGCTTGCCTTTGAGAGATACAATGCGCGTCAGCAGGTAGATAACATCTTCCAACAGAGTACGGACAATTTGAATCAGGGCGATGCCTATGCGTCGAGCGCCAGAGCCTACCGTAAGGCAGGCAAGCGCGCTATGATGAACAGCATGCTGCAGGCAGGGCTGAGCGTAGCGTCTAATCTTTATACGCCCAAAAGCATGGGGGCGTTGAAAAGCTCAGCCGGTAAAAGCGTAGGCCTGCAAAACTACAGTGTACCGGGCTACACAGAGATGAAAGGACTGCCTGCTCATACCGGTGGCGGCATCTCAAGCTACAGTAATGATGGCTGGGCGAAAGCAAAATGGTAAAAATGTCATTTTGTACTTTACAAATCGGCAAAGTATGTGTGTTAAAATGATAGTGCGGAAGGGAAGCCATTCTCCCATTTTCATCATACTCTAAAAAATTAGCAACGTAGAAAGCATCTGAGGCTAAGCCTTGGGTGCTTTTTGCGTATATAGGAAAGGAGCAGAATATGGCAGTAATTGATGTTTACGAGAACCAGGCAAAGCTCGGTACGCCTGCAAGCCGGACGAGCGGTGTGCATCCTGATATGGGCGGGCAGATGGCGCTGGCAAGGGCAAATGCAAATCTTACCAATACGATGGTCGAGGGAGGGCAGAAGCTCTATGAGCAGATAGCCATTGCCGACGTGATGAAGGCCAATAATGATTATAATATGCAGATGAGCAGGCTGCAGAATGAGCTGCTGCAGAACAAGGAAGAGAACGCAAGGGATAACCTTACCAAGTACGAGGAAGGGCGCAAGAAGATTATCAATGGCATTATGCAAAAAGGACCGTCGACGCTGCGTGGCGTTTTGGGAAGCAAGGCCTTTTACAATACCATTGAGCGTGACTGGACCGGCCAGCGTGCTCAGATGGAACGTTATACCATGGGCGAGATGGAGAAGTACCAGGATACGCAGCTTAACAATCAATACAAATTAGCTTTGAAGGACGTAGCTGTAAACTGGCATAACAATGATGATCTGGACGCTGTTATGCGCCGCGGCGATTTTATGACTGCAGCAAGGTACGCCAACTATGGCCAGGAAAAGATTGCTGAAGCAAGCAACAAATGGAAGGCTGCGGTAGCAGAGACGGCAGCGCAGGCTGCTATCAATTCAGACAGCAGCGAAGGATGGACGCGTGGCGGCGAGATACTGCAGGCCTACGGTTATCTTATGGACCCGCAGAAACGGATCCAATACGATAAGATTATCAGCGCGAGGGAGAAAAGCAATGAACAAATAAAGTCATTCAGCGGACTTTATGACAAATACGATGGGGACTTTGAGAAAGCTGCGGCTGAATATAAGCAATTAAATAGTGGTACGGCAGATATCGCCAAAGGTTTGGCGTTTGCACAGGGAGAGGAAGGCAAGGCTTGGGGCAGCAATCAGTGCGCTAACTTTGTAAAAAAATATATTCAGACGGCTGGCGGTGATTATGACATTACCAGCAGCTTGGCTGACGGTACCTACCTTAACGCAGAACGGAAAGGGCTGACGTTTAATGACCGTAAACAATTAAGGGACGGAGATATTGTCTATTGGCAGGTAGATGGCAGCAAGTACGCTACGAGCGACAACCCGGATGATGTACATTCTGACACCAAGGCCTATAAGGGCATTACCCATGTCGGCATATACAATGCCAAGACCGGCAAGGTTATCCAGAGCGGTGAGCATGGAGTGAGTGAGCTGGCGCTGGATGCTGCCGGATATCATACGGTAGGCTACAGCCATATCGGCGGCCGCGGTATGGATGAGACCGATATGAATAAAAGCCTGCAAGAAATGCAGTCCTATTTCTCAGTGCAAAACACAAGAAAAAGGATGGCCAAGGATAAGGCATTTGATAATTTCTCTTCGGAAGCTGTAAGAATGTTTGAAAGCGGCATACCCATAGAAGAGGCGCTGAGACAGGCGGATGTTTTTGGCGGCACTGATTTAAAAATGCGTTCGATGGCGCGTGGGGCTGTAAGCACAGCTTATTCATGGGCAGGTAACGTAGACGTTTTCGGAAAACGTGCAAGCTCTGGAAGCTCCGGTGTTAGTACAGGCAAAGGGTTAGCTGTGGGACAAAAGCAAAAGCTTACAGAGCTTCTTGAAGGCGGTTACTTCAATGACAAAGAAGAATTTGCTGATTTCGTTCTGAACTATGGACCAAGTAAATCTGAATATGATTCATTGATGACGACATACGATAATTTCCGTAAAGGAACTGGCGCATATAAATATAATTGGGGTGAGATAGAAAGCATTGTAAAAGCAAGTACTGGTCTAAAAGGAGAATACGCTCAAATGCAGTGGATTGGAGCAAAAGATGCTGGTAGAGAATTTATACAAAACTATATGTCAAAAAATGGAGTACAACCATCAGACAGTGAAGTTATCCAAGCATGCATTGATAGTTTAACAAAACATACAGTTGCTACATACAGGCAACCTGGATTGCTTTGGGGTACAAACGAGTACAATGTAGAGGCAAGCAATGCTGACTTAGCTCGTGCTGGAATAAAATCTAATGGCATAACCCCGATTGGCGGCGGTATTTACAAAGTAGAGATGATGGACGGTAGAATCTTTAGTATGAGCGGCGAAGATTTAAAAAACAGAATCGGATAAGGAGGACGAACAGCATGGATGAATCCAGATTGAATTTCCTTAAGGGACAAATGGAATCACCATACGCTACGGTACGTGAAAGCACGTGGAAGTTTCATGGTGATGTTCAGCCTGACTATGGCATTGTAGACAATAAGATTACAGAAGAAAAAGCAAAGGACTTGGCTGATATTAACGCAGCTAATGGCATTAAGCCAGTAAGCACAAGCGATAACAGCTTTGTGGACATGGTAAAAAACACCAACGCTTATAAAAAGTACTTTTACAGTAAAGACGATGTGTTGCTGGAAGCAAAAAAAATCAGCGCGGCCACAAGCATTCCGGAAAATGCTATCCTGGCTAGCGCTGATAATCTGGCCAATGCACGCAATGTATATAATTATCAGCAGAAGGCTATGGACCCTCAGGCAGTGTTTGAGGCCTACCCTGAGCTGAGCGAGCTGGCCAAGCTGAGTGATACTGACGCTGCTATTGCTCTGCATAACTTAAAGAACGTGCGCCAGACGCAGGGCATTATTGAAGCAGCTAAGACCGGCTGGGAACTTGATAACCTGATGAGCGAGCGCGGCCGTATGGGTTACGCCGCTATGAACGGCAAGGAGCTGACGGATGCTGACATTGCACGTTTAGGAGAAATTGAAAAAGCACAGAAAAATTCCAAGGAGCTGCCGGGGCTTTTTGAGGACCCGATGAGTGCTATTGTCGGAGGCACGGTGCAGAGTGGCAAGATGATGCTGCGTAATGCTCTTAATGGCCAGAAGATGGGCGTATACGGCGCTGGCTTCGGCGCGCTTCTCGGCGGTATTGCCGGCGGCGGTGCAACGCTGGGTGCCGGTACTGCTGCAGGCGCGGCAGCAGGTGCCAAGATCGGTTATAGCGTCGGCAGCCGTATCGGTATGGCGCAGGATATGTATGACGAAATTGCCGGCAACAACTACCTTGATTATAAAGGTTATAAGGATAAGCAGGGCAGGCAGCTGCTGACAGATAATCAGGCGCGCAGCTATGCTGCTGTAGCGGCAGCGCTGGAAACAGGTATAGAATTCAGCAACGCAGATAAAATCCTGAACGTCATCAAAGGCGGTGCAGGTGCGCAGAGCATCAAAGAAATTATCAGCAGTGCCAAGGACAGCACGGAGCTGCAGAGCCTGCTTGCCGCATATCTGCGTGACAGTGCCAAAAACATCGGAACAGTGGCTATCTCCGAGAGCGCGGAAGAAGGCGTGCAGGAGATGAGCAACAGAATTATTTCTGATGTTGCTGCAGCAAACAATCCGGGCGGTGATATCCCTACATATACGGCAAAGGATGTTATCGTTGGCGGGCTGGAGGCAAGCTGGCAGGCGCTGCCTGCGTCGATCGGCTTTGGCGCTGGTGCGCATGGAGCAAGCACGGTATCCTTTATGCGTCGTGCATCCGCGGCGCTGCAGCTGAAAAGTGAAGAGCAGAAAGCTAACCTGCGTGATGCTAACGGCATATCTATGCTGAGAAGTCTTGCCGAGGATATCAAAAATAATGCTTTGTTTAAAAAAGCTCCGGAAGTATATAACGAGGTACTGAATAATCAGCTCAAAGGCACGGAGCTGGAAACTATTAACATAGATACAGAGTACGTTCTTAATCAGCAGGGCGGCTATGAGCTTTTGAAATCTGCAGCAAAGGCAGCAGGCATAGGCGAACAGTATCTTAAAGACATCATCGATACTAAGGCAGACTTGAAAATCAGTACAGCAGATTATGTATCTAAGCTGCTGCCGACTGAAATCGGTGCTCATCTGGAAGACTACATCACATTCAGCGATATCAGCGAATGCCTGGCACGCAACAGAGAATATGCCGGCAGGATGCGCCGCGAGATGGACCGCATATTGGCATATGAGAACCGCCAGCGTGAAGATGCTTTGAATACCTACCTTGATAATAACTTCCATACTCCGGAAACCCGTGAGATAGCAGAGGCAGTATTGCGCCGCTTCCCGGATAATCCTAAGGAAGGCGTAAAGGAAATCAGAAAATCGCTGCAGGCCAAGATTGACGAGCCGCTTAATCAGATTATCGAAGAGCTGGAAAAGGGTATGGGAAACGGCGTAGCTGTAGTAGAAATCCCCGAATATGATAATCAGATGCGTGGCATCAAGGTAAGCAATAACGACCCATGGTATCAGCGCTACTATAAAGAGAATAAGCATAAGCCCTCTAAGATGGAGCTGCGTGAGCTGGCGCGTGAGATTTGGACCGGCCACAACGAGTATGGACTCTTTGGCTGGGAAAACCGCACTCCGGAAGAGAACCAATGGTATGAGAATAACAAGGCAGCTATGGAAGCAACGGAAGAAGCTATCCGCAGATTGGATGCATTGACTCCTGCTCTGGAAAAAATAGCTCCGGGCGAACTCTCTATTACTGAAGGCCTGAGCGAAGAAGGCTTTGAGGTATACCGTAAGCTGCGTGGCAAGCTGGAAGGCGCTGAAAGCAAAGAAGTGCGGCAGGCAGCACAGATGAGTGCTATCCTTGCCGCACGAATGGCAGACCGCATGGCTGAGCTGCATAGACAGGTTGGCCATACTAAATATACTGCGCTTGATTATGCGCGTAGTATTGGGCTTATCAGAAGTGAAAGTGAAGCTGCTGAGCAGAAGTTTAATCAGGCAGTAAATGTAGGTATAAATGAAAATACCAAATATAAACTTTTAGATTTAGATGTTTTGCAAGACAATATAGGCACCGACAAAGAAACTCCGGAGGCTAATCAAAAAGCCATAGATTACATTAAACATGTATTAACTGAAAATGAGCCGGTCACTACAAAAGATTTGTCAAGTGTATTTGATTTTAGCAAGATGAGTGAATATGATCAGCGTCATATTGTTTTGGCAAAATCGCAAAGAGGGCGAAAAAACAAAACGGAAAGGCAGGGAAGAAATTTAACCATCAGTAATCCTAGAGAGATTTTGCAAAATGCAGTTTTAGTTGAGATAAATCCATCAAAGCATTCTAATGAAGTAGACAATAAGTTACGTGAGGATATCAAAGGTTCATTGTCATATAGATTTGTTATACCAGTAAAGTTAAATGGACAGGCTCAAACGTTGGTCATTACTGCTATTGGGACATCTGCTAATGTACTAAAAAAATTAAACGAAGTAACTTTATACGAAGTTTACACAACAAAAATCCCGCCATCCCAGAGACAAGCTTCCCTGAAAGATGGCGGGATAGGGGATGCTTCAAAAGAAACAATTCCCTCTGAATATAGTTTAGCAGAGATTTTAGCAAAAGTCAAAGACCTTAATCATAAACCTTATGTTGATAAAGAAACAGGCAAGCTAATAATAGAAGACCAGATGGCTATAGGCTCTATGAAATTAGACCAGAAAGCATGGCATGGCACGCCTTACGATTTTGAAAGGTTTGATATTGGCAAAATCGGAGATGGCGTTGGTGACCAGGTACATGGCTGGGGCCTGTACTTTGCTAAGGATAGAAAAATATCAGAGGCATACAAGGAAGTGCTGGGGGCTGACGCTGGCGCAGTAATTGTAGATGGTGTTACGTACAAAATTGATGAGGAGGGAGATTGGGCAACAGCAGCAGGACAGAAGCTCATTGACAATGGTCCGTTAGAATTTGTTCTGGATACGTTTGATGCAATGGGCGGAAGCAAGAATAAGGAAAGTGCAATAAAAAGCTTAAAGGAAAGAATTGCCGGAACCAAAAGAACGGCTAATACAGAAAGCTATATTGCTAAACTAGAAGAAGCGATAAACATTATTGAAAAAGCTGACGTGAAGTACGAAAATACTTCACGCCTGCTGAAAGTGGAAGTTCCAGAAAACAATGTGTTGCTAGATGAGCAGAAGACTTTCATTAATCAGAACAAAAATGTACAAGCGCTTTTGAAAAATACTATAGAATCTTTGGATGATGCGCGGTCAATGAAGTTCTGGGAAAATTTGCTGGACTTTAAATTAAGAGCTTTTGATAATGCTGGCAAGGTTCAGTTTAAGATTGATGGCTTCAATAAATTAGCAGATGGCATTGGTAAGCTTTTAGAGAGCAATTCTAATACATTTGGTTATAGAACTCTTGCAAGAAGCTTGGAAAGATACGGATATAGCAAAGAAGAAATTGAAAAGCTAAAGTCAGATGGCGAATATCGTAATCAGGAACAACAGAAGCTCAGAAGTCAGGCTGCTGCTTTAGAAGAAGAATTAGAGCGTGCCAAAGCAGAAGATGCTGCTGCAAAAGAGAAGGTTATCAACCAGGCGAAAGCTGATATTTCCGGTACTTTGGGGGGCATGTTTTCCGGCAACAAGATTTACGATGCTCTGGCGAAGGCTATGGGCGAAGAGGATTATAATTGGCGTGGCGCGTCTGAGCTGCTTAATGAGCACGGAATTAAAGGCATAGCTTACGAAGGTATGAAAGATGGCCGCTGCTTTGTCGTCTTCGATGATAAGAGCATTGATATTATAGAGCGCTATAACCAATCTGCTGGCATAAGTGAGAGTGTACATATCGGCACTGAGCTTACTGTACAACGTTCAGCGCAGGAAGTTATTGATGCTTATAATGAACTGGATGCTATGAAACCAGTAACACTTGAATTTGCAGAACTTACTGGGCTTGACGTAAAGGAACAGCGAAAAGCGGCAAGAAGGAAATTTGATGAGCTGTACAAGAAAGATGGTGACTCAATTTATCTTACTAACAGGTATGGAGATAAAATCAACATTCCTACGGCAGTATTTAAAGAAATTAAGAGACACACAGCTAATATTGACGCATTGCAAGTCATTCCACATATCCAGCAATTATTAGATAGAAGTATCTATCTCTACACTACTATCCCAGATATAAATAGAGAAAAGCGCATGACGAGATATGTAACTGAATACAGAACATATGGAGCTAAAGTATTCATTGATAACACTGAATACTTTGCTAAGTGCGTTATAAGGTTACAAAAAAATGGAGAAATTATTCTTCATGATATTGATATAAATAAAAAAATAAAGGATGAAACTTCTGACCGAAGTGCCCCCGGTTACTATCCGGGACTTGGGTCAACAAGTTCATCCTTTGTTATAAATAGTATACCATGGTGGCTGAATGAGGTCAAGACTAAGCTGCTTGATAGCAAAAAACTCATGCAGGAAGCAGGCCAGAAGGGCTTTTATAAAATCAAAGGCCAGACTGCCTTTAAAACTACCGGCGAGAAGGTTATCTCTCTGTTCAAGGCTGCAGACCAGTCAACCTTTATGCATGAGATGGCTCATATCTATCTGCATGATATGCTGGCGCTGGCAGAATTGCCGAATGCTCCGAAGCAGCTGCTGGATGATGTGGCCACGATTAACCAGTGGGCAGCGTGGAATGATACGCAATTTGCCAAAGAGTACAAAGGTACTGCTATGGAGAGTGAATTTAAAAAGCTAAACGAGCAGATGAAAACTGCAGTTGCCCAAGGCTCCGTTGAAATCGAAGGCAGGGCAATGACCTTGGAACAGATGCAACGGCTCTGGATGCAGGAACGCTTTGCCCGTGGCTTTGAAAATTATCTGAAGAGCGGTGACGCACCTACAGAAGCAACGCGCAGTATCTTCCGGCGCTTCAAGCAGTGGCTGACTAAAATTTATCGTGCATTCAGCCAGATTGGCGGTGCTCCGTCCAAAGAGGTTAAAGCAGTTATGGACCGCATGATTGCCAGTGAAGATGAAATCGACATTGCTATGAGAAAAAAAGGCGTGGATGATTTTGCCGAAAGCGGTGGGATGGACTATCTGGAGGGAAGCACGAAGGACGTATATCGCCGTATGGTAGAGCGTGCCAAGGCTGATGCTGAGGAAAAGGTGCTCAAGATAGCACTGAAGGACGTCAAGGAAGATTACCGGCAGCAGGAAAAGGAACTGTTTGAGCGTGAAGAAGCGGAATACCGTGAAAAGCTGGCCGCAGAACCGGTATTTGTTATCCAGGAGCATATCAAGAATAACCCTAATATGAGCACGTCTGTTATCTGCGAAACACTGGGCATGAACGTGGAGGATTACGTTAAGCAGCTTAAAGAGTATGGCGGCAGCTTGGATACTGCAGTAGAAGCTCATATGAAAGAGTTTAAGGAAGGGATAGATAACAGCGGCATAGATGCTCAGTATTTCCGTGAACGTGCGGAAGAAGTGGTGCAGGAGAGCAAATACCGTAAGCTGGCCACGGCGATGGAGCTGGAAGCGTTTGAGCGCATTGCCAAAAAGCAGCGTAACCTGACTACCAGAATAGAGGCCGAAGGCAAGAATGATACTGCAGAAAAAGGCGTCATTAAGACGGTAGACAAGATGACCAGACAGAGCAAGCAGATAGAAGAGCTTACTGCAGAAACAAAGGAACTGAAGCAGGATAAGCGTGAGCTGCTTGCTAACGTGCGTGGGCTGCGTGATGCAGCGCTTCGTCATTACAAGGACTATGTGCAATTCGTTGAGATGAAGCTGGAGGTTATGCCTATTGAGGATGCCAATAACTACCAGATGTGGCGCAGAAAGTCGGCGCAGGCGCAGTACAATTCCGAGCAGTCTCTTATCAAAGGCAACTGGGATAAGGCCGTCAAATACAAACAGGCTCAGCTGATCTATGACATGTTTGCTGATAGAGCTGTCCGCAATACCAAGCAGATAAAGAAGATTGAAGATGGCCTGAAGCGTAAGCAGCAGACTATCAGCAAGGCGAAGAACATATCTGCAGATGAACGTTATGCGTATAATCACCTTATGTATGTATTTGGCTTTTCCGACGCTGACGCACCGGTGCCACCGCATTATGAGGGCATCATGGAAGTGCTGATGAAAGCAGATGCTACAAGGGAAGAAGGCGGCCTGATGCTGGAGTCTCCGTTCTTCGGACCAGATGGCCAGACCAATCTGCCTGAATGGTTCCTGCAGGCGGCGATGAACAGCAATAAACGTAAAGCAGGGCATAAGGATTTGAGCAATATGCAGGTTGATTTGGTGGCACAGGTTATGCATATCATCTATAAGCGCGGTATGGATAATATGAAGCTGGCCACGATTAAAACCAAGGATGGCAGAACCCTGACTGTTGACGAAGCAGTTGCTGAGATTGAAGGGCAAGTGCGCCAGCGTATGATAGAACTCGCTAACGCTGACCCGACTGGTGCCAATAAAAACAGATGGCAGGATGACGCTGCAAACTTTATAGACCAGGCTGACAGGTTACTGATTAAGCCGGAGGTGGAGCTGAAAAAGCTGGGTGATGTGGCGCTGCGGTATATCTACGACCCGCTGAAGGAAGCTGCAGACAAAGAGCTGAAGATGGCCGTGAATATGCAGAACAAATTAAAAGGACTGTTTGGTGCCTACTCTCCCGAGGAGCTGGCAGATATGCGTAACAAACGCCGCTATAAATTTGGCTCATCGGTTATTACCAAGGAGCAGGCCATTATGATTGCGCTTAACTGGGGTACAGAAACTAACCAGCAGCGCGTCTTGGACGGCTATCACGTCAACGTAGCGCAGGTTAAAAATGTGCTGCAGTATCTGGATGAGCGTGACTGGAACCTCGTCAACAGTATCTGGAAGCTCTACGATATACATTGGGACCAGATAAGAGAGATTGAAGCACGCATGACCGGTGCCGTGCTGCAGAAGCAGGAAGCCAAAGGCTTTGTTGTTGTCGGGCAGGACAGAAAAATCTATACCTTAGATGGTGGCTACTTCCCTATTAAATACGACCTGCGGGATTTGCGTACGCAGGAGCAGGCTGACGCTGCACAGCAATCGGCAATGAGCAACATTGCAATGTCTTTAGGCAAGGGCTTCCTGAAAGAACGTACTCAGCATAAGGTTGAGCGCAGGCTGGACCTAAGATTTGAAGTTATCAGCGGCAGTATTACTGACGTTATTCATCTGGTAGCATTCCGCGAACCGGTACGCGACGTTCGCCGTATCGTTCTTAATGATAATTTTAAAAACCTTGTCTATAATTACCTCGGCCAGAACGCTTACAAAAATCTGAAAAAGTGGACCAGCGATTGTTGGGCGGAAGAACCGATACCGAGGACGGCCTACGAAAAGGGCATGGCCAAGCTGCGTAACGCTCAGACAATGGGAACAATGGGCTTCAGGGTAACAACGGCGCTGCTGAATATCGCTAACGCTTCGAGCGTAGCTCATTATATGGGCGCTGCTGAGCTGCTGCACTCGCTCAAAAAGTTTTACAGTGCCCCGCGTCAGTATACGGACTTCGTTTTCCAGCACTCTGTATTTATGGCAGAACGTGCGGAAACCATGGATGCCAGCATACATGATGCGCTGAAAGGTCCTAATATCTTGGATGGTATTCCGGGGATTGGTAAGGCTGGCGAGGTTATCAAAAACAATGCGTTTAAGATGATAACCTGGACAGACCTGATGCTGGCGTTGCCGCTTTGGCAGCACGAATACGAAAAGACCTACAATGCAGAGATGGATGCCGGACGTTCGCCGCAGCAGGCGAGGGAAGCAGGCGTAAATGCCGGCGATGCTGCAGTGCGCTGGTGCTTCGGCTCCGGCCGTACGGTAGATAAAGCTGCCATCCAACGTAAGGGCAGCGAGCTGATGAAGCAGCTCACTATGTACTACAGCTATAACTCTACAGTCTATAATTCTCTCAATTATAAATTATGGGAAGCGAAGGTAGGTTATAAGAAGGCTGTAGCGGCAAGCGCAAAGAATAAAAGCATGGCTCTGATGAAAGCTGTAGCTCATGCCGGCGATGCGCTGCTGATGTGGGTACTTCTGCCGGCGGTTATCTCGGCGCTGCTGCGTGCTGGCGCAAGCGGTGACGATGATGACTGGAAGATTGAAAAGCTTATCAAGAGCATGGGGCAGGAATCTCTTACAGGCATTGTCGGTGGCATACCGGTGCTGCGTGATGCTGTACCTTACTTTATGGCCAAGGTATTTGACGAGCATCAATTCGCTCCAAAAATTCCTATCCAAAATACCATTGAACAGACAAACAGAGTTATCCAAAGCGCTGTCAGTGACAAGAAAACTATCAGCGATACGCTGCGGGAGATGGGCAAGCTGACAAGCCAGGTTACCGGAGCGCCCAGCACGTTAATAGATAGCTTTACAACAACGCTGCAGTATCTGGAAAGCGGCTTCGATGAAAGCGTTGCGGATTATCTGCGCGCCTTGATTTTTGATAAAAAGCTGAAGAAAAATCAAAAATAGTCATTTTGTACTTTACAAAACGGCCTGAAAGCCGTGGTAAAATATTATTGTCAATAAGTATGCAAAAAGCCCTGGCTGATGCCGGGGCTTTTGCGTTATGGAAAGGAGCAGAACATGACAGTACAGAAAGACGTTACTAAAAACATATATGTTGGTAACGGCTCAACGAGGACATTTCCGTTTACCTTTGAGTGTCCTGCAGAGCATCCGGAATATATTAAGGTATATCTGATGCAGGATGATGGCACGGCGCTTGCCACAAGCGATTATCAGCTGGACATGGATGCAAGGCAGATAACATATCCTAGTATCGGAGCAGCTTTGCCGGAAGGCAAGAAGCTGGTTATCATGCGCGAGCTGCCGCTGCAACAGATGATGAATCTTGTCAACAACGGGCCGTACTTCGCGGAAGATGTGGAGCTGGCGTTTGATGAAAACGTAATGGCTATGCAGCAGATAGCCGAGAAGCTTAACCGCAGTATTATCATGAGTGTGGATATAGATGGTGATGCTTTTGTCAATGAAGTGCCGTTCGAGGCCGGCAAATCTTTCCGCATAGCCGACGATGGGAAGAGTATTGTACTGACGGAGGACCCGGCAAGAGTGCTGCCATTAGTTCAAGAGGCTTATGCGCAGGCTCAGGCACAAGCGCAGAGTGCATATGCGAGTGCAGTTGCAGCGGCGAAGAGTGAAGATAGTGCTGCTGCATCAGCAAGCGAAGCCGATAACAGTGCGCAGTCTGCGAGCGTGTCTGCTGCAAGTGCTGTGGAAAGCGCAAGGTTAGCAGAGGGTTACAAAACAGCAGCAGAAACTGCTAAGAGCAATGCGTCCCTTTATGCTGCCAACGCTAAGACCTCTGCTGATAATGCAACTGCTAGTAAAGAAGCGGCTCAATCTGCTGCTACTACTGCTAGTAACTTTGCGTCTGCTGCAATAAACAGCGCAGGTGAAGCAAAGACCTACAAGGACAATGCAAAAACCTACATGGACAATGCTAAGAATTATAGTGAGAACGTTAATGTGTTTACGCCTAGTGTGTCCTCTGATGGTGTCTTATCTTGGACTAATAAGGCAGGACTTGCGAACCCTCCCTCTGTGAATATTAAGGGTGAGAAAGGCGACCAAGGTTTGCAGGGCATACAGGGCGTACAGGGTGTCAAAGGTGATACAGGGGCAAAAGGTGATAAAGGTGACACAGGTGCTACAGGCGCTGCTGCATCTATTAAGATTGGCACAGTGATTACAGGTGCAGCAGGAAGCAATGCAAGTGTTACCAATAGTGGTACTGCTAGTAATGTTGTGTTGGACTTTACGTTGCCCAGGGGTAAAGATGGTAAAGATGGTGGTATCACTGTTGATGATGAATTAAGTGACACAAGCACGAACCCTGTGCAAAACAAAGTTGTAAAAATGAACATGGATACTCTTTATAATAGCGTTATGACTAAATTAGGTGTATTCGGCAGTAAAATTCCTACCAAAGTATCCACTTTAGAGAACGATGCTGGCTATCTGACACAACACCAATCCCTTGATGGTTACGCTAAAATGTCGGTGGCTAACACATGGGAAGAGCAACAAGACTTTAAGGAAGTGAAAGTGGGATATGAAAAATACCTTTCTCGTAAGATAAGCAATACAGGTAGTAAACCCACAGTATCCCTAACGCAATATGAGGCAACAGGGGCATTTACGCTCGACCTCAGTAGACTTTCGACTGGATTACAAATTAATGAATCCACTGTCTTTACGGCGTATATTACATCCGCTGCTGACTACCCTCTGACCATCACCAACGCTGGAACTATTAAATACATAGGTTCTGCGTCTGACGCAGCTATTACAAGTGCAGGTTTGCTGTTAAACATTTTGATGATGAAAGATGCTAGTGACACTGTAACAAGTATCGTACAAGCTTCTAAGCTGGAAGGTGGTGCATAATGGGACTTAATAGAATGATGATGAAAAATGGTGGAGTAAAGGTTGAAGATGGTAGCAAGTCTTGGGATTGGAATGAATTAGATAATAAAACAATTTCTTTTACTGTTCCACCGGGGATTAAGAGAATCAAAGTAACATCGTATATTGATTGGCGTGAGGGCGACCCTGATGTAGACATCTATGCTAGTATAAAGAATACATCAACCAATAAAGTTTGGGGTGATGGTTGGTTTGCTACTGATTCTGATGGTAGAGTAATGGATTACAAAGATATTGATTCTATTGTAGGCGTAACACCTAATAAAACTTATAGATTGCTGTTTAATTGCCATGATACAAGTGGTGTAACTTTTTCATGGGGTAAAGCAATAAATGCCATGACACCTACAGTTGAAGATTATTGAAACAAGGAGGCTAATGCATGAATACAACCTATAAATACAAAGAGAAAACCTACTCTAACATTTACGCATTATCCGAAGCCTTAGGGCAGGAAGGTATCTTTATTCCTCTATCAATCGGCGATAAAGCCTTAGCGGAATTAAATGTTACTGTTACGCATGAGGAAGAACCTTTGGAAGTAATTAAGCAACGCAAGATTACGGAGCTTAAATATCAGCGTGATAAAGCAGAGGTTGAGCCAATCAACTACAATGGGCATAGTTTTGACTATGACGATAAGGCAAGGGAGCGCATCAGCGCAGCAATTATTGCGTTGGAACTGCAAGGCGAGGGAGCTACAATAGAGTGGACCACGGCAGATAATGCCGATACGCCAGTAACTGCTAACGATTTAAAGATGATTATTGCTGCCGTGGCGGTGCGCTCAAACAAACTGCATACTGCTTACCGTGTATCGAAAGAAAAAGTTGAGGCAGCAACTACGGCAGCAGATGCAGAAGCTGTGATATTTAAAGTTTAATTATAGGGGTGTAGCATATGATAGAACACTCTTTAGATGCGGCGTTGAGTTCCGTGATCAACGTTGTATCTGGTGGCGTAATTACGTTGCTAATCACGATGTATCGCGCTAAGAAAAAAGAAAACGATGCTTTAAAAGCTGGCGTGCAAGCTTTATTGAGGGACAGAATTATCCAGGCTTATAATCACTACGTCCAGGATAAAGGCTGGATACCAATCTACGCAAAAGAGAGCATAGATGCCTGCTACAAAAGTTATGAGGCATTAGGCGATAATGGCGTAATCGATAATCTCATGGAACAAATTAATGAATTACAGAACTATCCACCAAAAGATAAAAGAATGAGAGGTGAAGATAATGCGTAAGTTCTTGAACATGATAAAAAAAGACGATAACGCCTACAGTGTGGGCAGGGTATGCGCCGTTGTAAGCTTTATCGTTTGGTGTGGCGTATCGATTTGGCTGGCAGCGTTCGCCAGAACCTGGGGTAACTACGAGTCTTTTACACTTGGCATGGTGGCGCTATTGCTTGTACAACTTGGAAACAAGGCTATTGAAACAAGAATGTTTAAGGTGACAAAGGAGGACTGAACTATGATCGGAGATTTATCTAAACGTTATGAGTCCAATGGTAATGTTGGCTGCATCAGCAATGGCTATGGCGACGCCGGAGGAAAATCCTATGGCATGTATCAGCTGTCCAGCAACATGGGAGTTGTTGATGACTACATCAGATGGCTGCGTAGAAATGGCTATTGGTTTGCAGAGAATTTAGCAGAGCATCCGGTTGGTAGTCTTGCTTTTGATGAGGCATGGCGCTGGCTTGCCTATAGTAACAATAAAGCCGATTTTGAAAAAAGTCAGCATGACTATATCTGCGATGCCTATTATAAGCCGGCCGTAGCTGCTCTCAAGTTTAACAACTACAACATTGAAAAACATCATGAGGTTATGAAGGACGTCGTTTGGAGCCGCGCTGTACAATATGGTGCTGGCAACATTGGGGAGATGTTCGCGGAAGCCTGCGAGCAGCTGGGATATCCTAACCTCAGCTACGTTGATGACAGCAGCTTTGATGCTGATATGATTAAGGCAATCTACCTAAAAGTTTGCAGCACTCCGGCATGGACTAATGGCAGCCCTGATTTAAGACAAGGTCTGTACAGCCGTTTTGAAAGAGAGTGCGCAGAGGCGCTGGAGAGAATTTAAGGAGGAAGATGATGACTTACTTTGATCCGGAAATCTACAACAAATACAATCTGTCTCCAAACGACAGGGCGCAGATTGGCTTATATGAGAATATCATAAACAACGCTCTAGAAAACGCTCGTTCCGAATATGCTTATATTAGTAAGAATGAGAAAAACCCATTAGAAGTTAGCATAGCTCAGAAGCAATTAGAAGCCATTAAGATGGTGGAAGATAACCTTGCTGCAAACTTGCAGGACGTAGTAGTAGCGTTCATTGAAAGTTACGATGAAGAAGAGTTTGAAAAATATCAAGCTGCCGGACGCGAAGAACGCGAGAAGAATAAGCTTAAAGAATCGCAAGCATCCGAGGAACATGATGAGCGATGAAAAGAAAAGAACGATTACTAAGCTTATTAAAATCGGTCTTATTGTTGCTAGTATTGCTCTTATTGGTAATTCTATCTGGCACTGGTGGCATTGTGGAAGCGTCGGAAGCGACATACATCAAAGTACCGACAGCACAATGGCAGATATTAAAAGAGCAAACGAATCAGCTCGAAGCGAACTTAGAGATAGCCGAGAGCATCTTGAAAGAGCAGAAGAGTACGTCGACAGAGCTGCTGATGCAGTTGGCCGAAGCGAAGAAGCAGCTGGAGCTAACACAGAAAGAACTAATCAGCTCGAAAAACTCATTAGCGAAAGCCGAAGACTCGCTCAAGAGAACCAGCGAATTATGCGAGACGTTGAAGCTGACAATTGCAAAAGAACGGAAGGTATCTAAACGTCGAGCGCAGCAACGAACTTGGTATATCATAACAACTTTAATTGCAATGTTGGTACGAACATAAAAAAAGGCAGGAGCGAATCCTGCCTTTTAGTATAGTAATTAAGCTGCCAAATTTATAGCAATAGTAAAAGTATATACGCTCATACTGTCACGGTTCCGCGGCACCAAACAATGATATACGCTTATTATCATTTATAAATGATTTAAGTAAAGAAGGCTGATTGAATTCTTAGAGAGTCAATCAGTTTTTTTGTATTCTCAAGATGACTAAGGAGATTCCTATGACCATAGATAATAAATTGGGCATTACTAATTCTGCGGAGCTGGCCAAGGAAGAAGAGCGACTCAGCAAAATGCAAGCTATAAAACTATTTGAGAGTGATGCTTTGGCGAATCTACCGGCCGGGAAATTTTCGACACTGGCTTTCATTCATGAGTATCTTTTTCACGATATCTATAGCTTTGCGGGAGAGATTCGTGATGTGAATATTGCTAAGGGTAACTTTCGCTTTGCTCCCTTGATGTACCTGCGGGAGGCTCTGCAGCATTTGGACGCCATGCCCCAGGGCAGCTTCGACGAGATCGTGGAAAAGTATGTGGAGATGAATATTGCTCATCCTTTTCGCGAGGGTAATGGCCGCAGCATGCGCATTTGGCTGGATGATATGCTGAAAAAGGAGCTGGGGCAGTGCATTGACTGGTCCGTTGTGGATAAAGAGGATTATCTTTTGGCTATGGAGCGGAGCCCCATTCGTGATATCGAAATCAAGCATGTGCTCGGCAAGGCTTTGACCAATAACATTGCTGACCGCCTCACCTACATGAAGGGCCTAGACGTAAGTTATCATATCGAAGGCTACAATGCTTATAAGGCCGAAGAGCTGTGAGGATGCAAAGTACAACTATATCACTTTGGTGATATAAATATATAAAGATAAAACAAGAGCTAGTAGACAGCGCGCTCCTAGCTCTTATTTTATTAGTAGCACAAAAGCAATTGCATCTATATCACTTTGGTGATATAATAACCATGAGGATATAAAAGAGGGGGTAATTATGGATAAGCTTATAACTATCTATCATGGTTCTGAAAATATCATAGCAAAACCGGAGTATGGCAAAGGTCGCTTAAACAATGATTTCGGACAGGGTTTTTATTGCACCGCTAGCGAAGCTTTAGCCAAGGAATGGGCTGTGTCCTCCATGCGCAATGGCTTCGCCAATTGTTATATGCTAGATACAGAGTTTTTAAATGTTTTAAATCTTAATACTCCCCAATACACTATTCTTAATTGGATAGCAATATTGGTAGAACATCGTCTTTTCACTGTTAAAACACCTGTGGCCAGAAGAGCTAAACAGTACTTAATTGATAATTTTACAGTAAACGTGAATGCATACGACTTAATCATCGGCTACAGAGCAGATGATTCCTACTTTGATTACGCAGAGTCATTTATCAATAATGGTATTTCGGTTCAGCAATTAGCAAGGGCTATGCGCTTAGGAAAATTAGGTGAGCAAATTGTCGTTAAATCTAGCTTTGCTTTTTCAAAATTGCAGTTTCAAGGCTATAGCGTAGCTGAAAGAGAGCGCTACTACCAATTGCGCAAGGATAGGGATGATGAAGCTAATCGATTGTATTGGGAACTACTGGAAGAAGAAAATGACGGTCTCTATATACAGGATATAATAAGAGGGGGCATAAAAAATGACGATGCGCGCATACCAAGAAATGTATCTGAGTAATGCCCAAGCTGTGTTAGGGGATGCTTTTGATTATGCCGTCAATGTTTGCCATTACTCTGGAGAAGATTTTATAAAAATGTTTGTTGTAAGCACCATTAGTACAAAAATCGCCAATGGCGAGCCCGCCTACACTAAAGGAAAAAGTGGCATAGAGGTGCTCATAGACATAGTATACGAAACTACCGGCAAATATATCCCAATAATACCTGAGGCTAGATTTTCTCGGTCTCCTGAATATTGGATTGGTTGGGCGATAGCTTATTATCAATGGTACTCCTGCAGAAAATTCGGGGAGATTTTTAGGGCAATTAGCTTTGCCGATTTAAAAAGCCTCTATCATACTTTACACGAAGCAGACATTAGCAAATTCGTGGATATAGTTGATGCGAAAATGAAGGAGTATTATCCAGAAACAAGGCTTAAAAGCTTGAGAAGTACGAATGGATTAAGCCAAAATGAGCTAGCTAGAGTTTCTGGTGTTAATTCTCGCTCCATCCAAGTGTATGAACAGCGCCATAAGAATATCAATAAGGCTAGTGCAGAGACAGTTTGGCGGTTGGCAAAGGCCTTGAATTGTGGTATGGAGGATTTGCTTGAGGTTTAAAAGTTGTTTTTTAAAGGTCCGTGTCAAGAATAAAGCCTTTTAACAGGTGTTCTTTCAATGTGCTATTGGCCCATAACCATATTAGTAATTTTGTCTGCATCTAGGATAATATCAATGTTTTTGTCAGTAACAATAACTTTGATTAAGAATAATTCGACTAACAATTTTTTGGCGTAGTTAGTATCAAGTGAGCATATTTTAGATTCAAAAAGTTTAAAGGCTTTAATTATGGCCTCGTCAGTTAGTACCTTAAGGTTCTTTTTATCTTTAAGATTGTCAATCTGGGCTTTTAATTTTTCGACTTCTGCATTTACAGCAGAAATCCTACCTAAAGTGTAGTCATCGTTTATGCCTTGTTCGACAAGACAATACAAATTATTTCTGCGTTTGATCGCGCCGGTCATTTGAGAAGTTTTAGCATGAATTTCATCCTCAACATCATCCTTGAGTGTAGCGTATTGTTGACGCATTTTATCTGCAATCCGCAACAATGCTTCAGAATTGAGAAAAGTGTGCTTGATTTTGTTGATTACAGCTGTATCTACAATTTCAGTATTAATCTGCTTCTGCGCGCATTTGTGGGCAGGGGTTCTATCTTTGTCCAAGCAACCATAGTAACTATACGATTTTTTGCGGGGAGTGATTGTGTGCCCTCCCATGGCACTCCCACAATGCCCACAAAAAATTTTGCCCGTTAAAAGATACTGGCGTTTCCCGTTATATATTCCAGGTCTGGACTTGTTTTGTCGCCTGCGGGCTTGTGCTGCCTCGTATAACTCCTTGCTGATTATTGCAGGGATGGCGTTGTCTATATTAATGTAATCTTCGGGGAAAGATTTAGCATGCATATTGCGGCCTTTACCTTTTTTTGCTCGAGGGTGTTTATTGTAGGAATAGATTCCGCAATATTTTTCATTTCCAATAATATCAAAAAGTGAATTCTTGCCAAAATCTCCGCCCGTTTTCGTTTTGTATCCAAGCTCATGTAGTCTTTCTGCTATTTTTTTGTAGCCTATTCCCTCAATATACAGCTTAAAGATAAGCTTGACGATTTCTGCCTCCTTGGTATTAATGACATAACGTTGGTTTTGATCTATATCATACCCTAACGGAGGGACACCGCCATTAAACAAGCATTTATGGGCATTTTCATTGAGGCCTTTTTTTGTCTCCTTGGACAGATTGCGGGAATAATAGGCGGCGAAACCTACAAGCATGTTTTCCATCATTTGACCTTCTGGTGAGCCGTCGATGTTTTGCACTGCGTACTCATAGCGCACATTGTTTTTAACCAGCATATCCTTGGTCAGGTAATAATCCAGCTCATTGCGGGCATTGCGGTCGATTTTGTGGAAAATAATAACATCAAATAAATTCTCTTTAACGTCCGCCAGCATTTGCTTATAGGCATCACGGCCAGCAAGCTTGGTTCCGCTTTTGGCTTCGTCCTTGTAAATGTGGGTGACAAAATAATCTTTGCGCTTGCAGTATTCTCTGCAGGCCCGCACCTGTGCGTCAATGGATTCCTCGCGCTGATTATCGCTACTGTAACGCGCGTATATTACAGCCCGATCCATTACGCAGCCTCCTCATCGTTGATGGGGGGTTCAGACTCTAAAAGAAGCTTTAGTAAATATTTTGCTATTATTTCGTATTTTTCTTCCATCTTTTCACCTCTAAATATTAGGCTCATTGTATAATGAAATTGCACACCTGAAAAATTGAATAAAAAATAGTCCAT
>OGKG01000647.1_pt1 | contig 44875 bp, 33 predicted proteins | sample 1572201 | NCBI WGS metagenome assembly OGKG01 (sample SAMEA2582146, study PRJEB24529) | metagenome | biome: Human gut stool | place: China | collected 2011 | reverse complement strand
TATAAACAGAGGAGGAGCTGGTGAATCTTACCGAAGACGGTAAGTAATTCAGCTCTCCCTCTGTTTATAGAGGGAGTACCCCGAAGAGGGGAGAGAGTTTAAAATGACTTTTAACACCCCCTCTCGTGTAAAATATCAATTAACGTAACGCCCCTATCACACACTTCTCCAATTCATCCCCTCGCAATCCGGTACCGATGATTCGATTATCTTTATCCAACACAAGCACGAAAGGGACTCCGCGCACACCATACAATTTAGCCGCGGCATTCTCCCACCCCAATAGGTCAGAAACATGAATCCAAGGAAGACTATCCTGCTCTATCGCTTTTACCCATCGTTCCTTTTTACTGTCCAACGATACACTGATAATTTCCAATCCGTCAGCGTGGTATTTATCATACACCCTCTTCACGTTTGGATTCTCCGCACGACACGGTCCGCACCAAGAAGCCCAGAAATCCAAAATCTTCACTTTTGCCTTTACCGCGTGCAGGGATACAGGTTTTCCTTCCGGTGTATTCATCGTGAAATCAGGTGCAATCGCCCCGATAGCCGTACTTTGTTCCCGTTCCAGATAATACGTCAACTCTTTCCCGATGAATGAATTTCTCGCCGTGTCACCCAATAATCCAAATTTCTCTCTCAGTTTCTTCCTCTGCAGCAACTCGTTCAATCGCCCGCGAATCAAGCTGGCAGAAACAATATTATTGTTCTCCCGAAGAAACGCGTTCTCTTTTCGCTCGTAAACAGAATCCAAATCCGCCATTTTCGCCCGCACGTGCATAACCCCGAAAAGATTGTCTTCTGCCGCCGCTTCCCGGTACTCTTTTTGAAGGGCTACTTCACGCGCCCGTATCGAATCTTCCACTTCTTTCCTAAACTGTTCCCGTAAGTCCTGCAATCTTCCCCCGGTAAACACGTAGTTCTTCGGCTGATTTATATCTCCTTCCAACGAGAATGAAGTATTTTCCAGAAATACAGGAACTTTTAAATCACCTTTCTCCGTCTGTATCCATGCTACAACGGGTTCCCGAACGCTTCCGCGCATCTCGAATACACCTTTCTTTACTTCCGCGGAAGCCAACGTATCGCATTTCTTCTCTAAACCGGAGGTGAGCAAAAATACCTTCCCGGAATAATTTGCCAGTTTTCCTTTAATCTCGTACCGGGGAGCCGTGTGACAAGCACACGAAACTCCCAAAATAACCAATAACCATTTCATATTCATCTTATCTCCCTCTTTCCCGGTATGTAACATCTACAATTTTACCGAATCCGGTATGTTCTTTCTTCTTCACCAAATCGCCCATCAAATTAGGCACGTCGTACATCCTCACGATGCCGCACTGATCTTCGTTCGCCCCGTCCACGTTCGTGGCTACCACTAAATTAAAGCCGCGGGCTCTCTCCCAATCCTGATAAGGAGCCCAAGCGACAAAAGGATTGAATTTAATCAACCGTATTGTTTCCCCAGGGAAAGACAACACCTCCTTCGCCTCGTTTTCCGGATGCGCCATATCGAATTGATACACTTTATTGTTCGCCAGATAGAACACGTAAGGATACATGTGATGACAGGCAAATTGCGTCGCTTGAGCCAAGCCGCCACCGATGATCTCCCCGTAATATTCCTGTGAATTTTTCCCATCCGCGTTCATAATCATACCGTAGAAATAATATTGCCCTGTCGAGGGATCCCGCAATATAGCATAATTATAACCCGTTTTTGTCGATTCCACGTGTACCATATCACGCCCGGTCTGCACGTTAAACAACTGTGTCCCCGCGAACTTCATCACGGACGGATAAACAGACCCGTCTTTCAGTTCCAAGAATTGTTTGTGCGTGTTGTCATACAACAAGATAGAAGCCCCGTAATACCACGCGTAAGTCACCCCTACAAACGGGGCTGCTTCAAACGCAGTCGTTCCGTCAACCATATTAATAGGGAAACCGAACACACTTCCCACATCAGACGTGTTATTAGAATACAAATCCCCCTGCTTGTCGACTACTACCCAGTATCTCATTTTATTGGCAAATTGAGATAAACCGGAAGCACGTACATCTACCCGTGACGGCGAAGTACCGAAAATCCAACGCAAATCATTCTCTTCCCCGGCATGCAAATCATCCACATCCAAGTTAAACGTGCCGTTCTCGCAAATAAGTAATCTGCCACTTCCATTCAAGTTATAAGTAAATACCAAATTATAGGGTTTTCCCGTCTTAAACTCACGGTCTTTCCATAAATCATGAGCGATAAGATCTTCCTGTTCATTTACATTAAATATGATATCAAGGCGGGATTCCCCGTTTCTATCACATAAAACCATCCACCCCTCACTTGTCAACGTTTTCACGCGCATGTAAAAAAACTGATGCCACAACACGCTGCTCTCTTTATCCGACACGATAAAACTGCAACGATAATCACCCGCAGCCAACTCTATCGGATAGACCAGATTCTTTTCCCTACAAACAACATAATCCAAGGTGTCTTCTTCATCCCCCGTTTTGTTTGCACTCGCCGGGATAATTTTCCATTCATACGTGTATTTGTCCGCATCACTCCCGTACAGAGAGCCTTTAATCTCCGGGTACAATTTCAACGTATCTACAAAAGCAATCTTTTCATAGAATTTGTCTTGAGCAATACCGGATATCTCCACTTCGTTGATATCAACGTAATCATAATTGCCTTTGTCATCATAACATGATATAAACAAGCATGTTAATACAAGAAATAACAAGTATCTATATTTCATAATTCACTATTTTATATTTTCACAAAAAACTTCATACTTGCGAATCGGGTCCCATTTGCATCCATTCCCCGTCTTCATCCTTCGTGGGATTTTCTTGTAACCAACGATGCATGTACTTCCCGACAAATTTTATATAGCCGACAGTAAGCGGTTCAACAAGATTTCCTACCCAAATTTCCCTGTCTATTCCCATAACGTCACAAATCACCTTGGATTTGGTGGCTGACCATGTTCCAAAAATAGATCTGCCATAACGATACCACCATCCCGGCTCCGGGAAAGCCTCATTCATGTAAATCACGCGTTGAGTATCAATCATTCTGGATGTAACGCTATCTATGTACTGAGTACGGCTATACAGAAACTGTAACTCGGGCGTTTCATTCAACCGAATCGTGAAACGACGAGCCTGCTTCATCAAAGCATCCGTCCGTAACACTTTCACCGTAATTTTAGTTTCCGCCTCGTTAGCCGGAATCACGTATTCCGTGGGAAATTTCACGTAATCAATCCCTTCCACCGAGCGTAAAGAATCGTTTTCATCAGAAATAATATCTATCGAGAATTTCCGGTCATAAGTCGCCACATCACCGAAAAGACGTACAGTCAAATTCACCGTCTGTTCTTTTATCTCACTATCTTTCAATCCCCACGCAACACGCAGGGTATCCAATGAAGTCTGCTGCACGTCAAAATACATCCCGCAATCTCCCTCGTAGGGTGCTATCACCTCCTCGTTACAAGCACAGAAGGTCAAGAGTAGAAATAATATATAAATAATCTGTTTCATAGTACTCATTCATTTTAGTTGTATTTTAACTCTCCGTCCGGAATAGGAAGAACGTAATTTTTCAACGTCAGGGATGTAGTCCCGTACTGCTCATACGCGGATTTCACCGAAGTCAGCATATTACGTTTATAATAGAAAAACAATTGCCCTTCCCCGATAAACTCCCTGCGCCACTCTTCCTCCAGCATCCAAGATAACCAACTGCTCCTAATCCCTTCAAGTCCTCTGCTATTTCTCACTTGATTAAAGTATTTGACACCATCGGTCGAACTCTCTTCCGCCTCAGCCGCAATCAGGAATACTTCACTAACGCGAAGCATCGGAATCATCTGAGCAAAAAGGGAATCTTTCCCTTGATATTTATTAAACACTTTATAATTCACTCCGCTTAGATCAACCGTACCTGAAGCAAAGTGAGTCATATACCTGTAATCTTGCTTCTCGTCATCAAACACGGAATTAACCACGTCATCCCGCATGGGAAGCAAATTATTCAATTTCTGGTTATTCGCGTCAAACAAGGCTGTAAAAATCGAGGAACGATTCAGATTCTGCAAAGCAAATAGTATCTCCGTTGAAAACATCCTATCCGGATTTTCGGAACCCGCCACGATATCCAACGGTTTCACCCAAGGGAACCATTGTTCTTGCACTTCGATAACTTTTTTCGCATATTCCAGAGCCTTTGCATTATTTCCCCTGTACAAGTATACACGGGACAATAACGCCTGTACCGCGTAATAATTCAAACGCAAATTACGATCACTCTTGAAATTATCCAGACGATCCCCCTTGGGACCAAACGTTATAACCGGATCGTACTCTTGCAAATTCTCTTCCGCCTCCGAAAGATCATCAATCACCTGTTGAATAAATTCATTACCCAGCAATGAAGGTTTGACATCCAAAACAAATTCCTTATAATAAGGAATCGATGTCACGGTGGAGTCTTTCCCATACACCGGCCCGAATAATCGGAACAAATCAAAATGCAGCATGGCACGCAAAGCCAACGCTTCCCCTTTGACGATATGATAATAATCATCCGGTAACACGGAACGATTGACATCACAATTCTTAACCAGCAAATTTGTATTGGCAATCAAATTATAGGCTTTAGCCCAAATAGCCGAAGCCCTACTTTTAGCATCGGAACCGCCATATTCATATTTCGATAATAACAAATTTGCCGTCGCCTCCTCGTTAATCGCGTAACGTTGGGCCAATATTTCCACAAATTCCGCCGTCAAGGCACGCCCGTATAAATCCGATTGATTCAGTTCCACGTAAATACCGTTCAACGCTTGTTTAAACCCGGAAATTGTAGAAAAAGCATTTTCTTCCGACACCCGGTCACTAGGTTTGACGTTCAACCAATCGGAACACCCTTGAATCATGAACATCAACCCGATTATACTTGTATATATATAATTTCTCATACTTGTAGTTTTTAAAAATTAACAGATATCGCAAACGATACACTCCGGGCAAAAGGATAGTCAATACCTCTTTCATCTTTTATGGTAGAAAAACGACAAATATCATTCATGTACGCGCTGACAGTCATCCCCGAAAAACGGATCTTTTGCATCCAACGTTGCTCAAACTCGTAAGCGACACGAATAGATTCAAAAACAAGATAGTTATTCTTTTGCACGAAGCGGGAAGAGATCGGGAAGGCATCCGTCAATGAAATCGCTTTATACTTCGCGCGGTCGCCCGGATTCTTCCAACGATCGTACAACGCTCTCTTATCCTGATTACTAAGTAAATCTGTCTCGGAAATATTCTCTACCTTATCATACAATGTCGTGTTGAAAGCATCCGCACCAAAACTATAACGTAGAAATATACTACATGAAAATCCCTTGTAGTACAAAGTATTACCGATAACGCCTTCCAATTTTGGGCGGGTATCACCCACAATCACCTCATTATCATAACTATGCGACATCACTTTCTTTCCCTCTTTCGTCAAAAGAATTTCATTTCCCGTCGCCGGATCAATTCCTTCCGAACGAACCGCCCACAAAGCCGTCGGACTCCCGCCGTCATAATAGCGTGTCAGACTTTTAGCGATATTCTGCCGGTTATACTGATCCAATTTATTGCCAATTTTATCGTAGTAAGCCGTTCCGTGTCTGAAATTAACACTCGTCGTCCAGTTTATTCTTTCTTTCGGGCGGTAAATAAAAGCATATTTGATCGTCCCGTTATATCCCTTGTCCACTTGCTTGCCGATATTCGTTAAACGACCGGATATCCCGACAGACAACGGAATCCCGATAGAAGCCATCAATGGATCGGTCGACTTGTGATAATAATCAAACGTCACGTGGAACCGATTGTTGAACATACTGATATCACAACCGATATTCTTGTCTATCGTTTTCTGCCATTTCAAATCCGGATCACCAAAGGCATCAACCAACAACCCGGTTCCAAAATTATTCATCATCCAGTTATTAAACTTATAAGTCGTAATCGTGTTGTACGAACCGAAATTCTGGTTTCCCGGATTCCCGATTGAAGCCCTTATTTTGAGCATAGAGAAAAAATCCGTGTTATCATGGACAAATTTTTCATTGTGAATATTCCAAGCAAGACCGAAAGACCACGTCGTTGAAAACTGTTTATTCGAGCCGAACACGGAAGTCCCGTCCGCGCGAAGGTTGACATCCATCAAGTACCGGTTCTTGTATGAATATCCCCCGTTAAAATAAAAGTTCGCACTCCGCTTTTTAGAATCGCTATAGTTGGGTTTCCCGTTATCAGGATAACTATTCGCGAATGCCGGCGTGGTAAAATCTCCCTCCGGGAAACCTATCGCAGAAAACGACTTCGAATCACTGGTACTTTCATAAAAAGAAGTCCCGGCAACAGCATTGATTTGATGAGCATCCGCTATTAATTGCCCGTAAGTAATCGTGAAATCCCCCTCGTAACTAAAACTTTCAGAACGGGAATCACTGTAAGAACCTCTCTTCAAAATTTCCATCCCGTCAAATGAGGTATCTTCCGGTGAACGGAAGTTTTCATTATCGGAAGTAGATTTATTTATCCCGAAACGTCCCCGCATCCTTAAAAACTCAAACGGACGATATTCAATATTAAAATTATCCCTGACACCAAATGAATTGCCTTTATTATAACTACTCAACGCGTCATTCCATAACGGATTAGCCACCCATATGTTCCCGGATTGAATCCCCACGCTTTCTCCCGGGTTATAAGGCGTTTCCAACCATTTATCAACACCCCCTGCCTCATTGTATTTCGGATAATAAGGATTTGCCCGGGAGTAAGCGGAGAATGCAACAACCGGATCGTTGGTTTTATTGAAATCAACCGTCAACTTATTACTGAAACTCAATTTATTTTTCCGGTAAAGCAAATCCAAACTACCGCTCATGATCTGGCGACGGGAGTTTTTCATAACCCCCTCTATGTTCGTGTAATTAACTCCAAGCCCGTAACGCATCTGCTGATCACCTCCTTCGACATAAACATTATGCCGCTGCGTGAATGCCGTCCGTAAAGGTTCTGACATCCAATAGGTATCCACGCCTCTCTTCACGTTTGCCAAAAGTCGGTTATAACGGGCCATATTCTCCTCCTCCGAGTATGGCAAGTTGGACTCAAAACGCCCGGACAAAAGTTCAAATTCTAATTTCTCTTCCGCGTTCATAAGATTATAATCTGTCAAATCGGCAAAAGAAACATCAAAACTACCATTGTAAGAAAGTTTCACACGCCCCCGTTCCGGAATTTTTGTTTCAACCACAACCACCCCGTTGGCAGCCTTCGCCCCGTAAATTGCCGTGGAAGCGGCATCTTTCAATATCGTGACGGACTCCACCCGATCCATACTCAAGTCCATGATTGTCTGCAATGTCGTTTCGAAACCGTCCAAAATAAACAAGGGTTGATTAGGATCTTCACCAAACTCCTCTTTAAAACCCACGATACTCGTTTTTCCCCGTATCTCAATATCCGGTAAACGGTTCGGGTCGGAACCGTACTGGTTATTCTCAATAATATTAAACGCCGGATCCAACGTCTTCAAACTCTGCAAAATGTTTTGAGTCCCTACCATTTTCAACTCTTCCGCTTTATAGGTCTGAGAAGACCCGGTAAAGCTCTCTTTCTTACGGGAATAAATACCGGTAACAACCACCTCGTCCACCGTGGTTTGCTCCTCCTTCAATACAACATTAATCACTTCCTTTCCTGCCACCTTCACTTCCTCTTTTTTCATCCCGATGAATGAAAATACAAGTACCGGATCAGTCGCATCGGGTATCGTGATCAAATAATTCCCGTTCGCGTCGGTAATTACACCGACGTTAGTCCCTTTCACTAAAATAGTAACACCGGGTAACGGAACACTGTCACGATCTACAACCTTGCCTTTTACCGTGATTTTCTTAACCTCCGGAACGGATTGTTGTCCTTCCTGCTTAATCACGATAATGTTCTGCTGAAAAACATAAGTCAACTTAGTACCTTTTAAGCAAATCTTCAAAGCATCTTCCACTGTTTTATCTTTGACATCAACGCTGATCTTACCGACTTTCGTCAAATCATTCGCGTTATAAGCAAATACAAAATCAGTTTGCTTCTCGATTTCCCATATGACTTCTTTAAGAGTCACATCTTTCATCGACAGGTTAATCAACTTCTGCTGTAAAACAGTACTCACTGTTCCATGTCCGGAAAGGGGAAGAAATAGGGTTACAACACACAATTGTAACACAAACTTCATCTTTCTCCCCCATTTCTGAAGGTTCAAATGATTTTTTTTCATAACTTTGGTATTTAATATTTGAATTTACTGTACTTCATCCGAAGTACTCCACGAACGGGAGATGTGCCACCATCTTCCGTTCTATTTTTTCCTCATTATCAATATCTTTCGTCCATCTACCCGCACGCCGATCGTACCGGTCGCCTCAAACACTTTCAACAAAGGTTCAATCGTCGCATGCCGACTGAAATTACACCCGAAAGGATAGTTTTTTACCTCCTCATCCATGTACTCCACTTCCACATCGTACCATCGGGCAACGGTTTTCATGATTTCATGCAAAGGTTTTTCCTGAAAACGTAAACGTCCGTCTTTCCAAGCCGTGGCAAACGAGGCATCTACTTCACTTACCTGAAGAATGTTCCCTCCATGTTCCAATTCGGCTTGCTCGTTAGGCTGAAGCACAACACTCATTCCGTTATCCGACGCGGTAACCCTTACACTTCCTTGCACCAGAGTCGTCATCGTGATAGAATCATCCTCGTAAGCCGAAATATTAAATTTCGTTCCCAACACCAAAACATCCATCCGGGAAGTTTTCACGATAAACGGCACCTTCTCATTACGGGTAACCTCAAAATATCCCTCACCTTCCAATTCCACTTCCCGCTTCGTATCCCCAAATTTAACCGGAAAGCGAAGTTTCGAATCCGCATTCAAGAATACGACCGTCCCGTCGGACAAGGTCAAAGAATATTCACCTCCTCTCGGGATAATCAACTCATTGTATATTAACTCGTCCTCCCAGACACTAACAGCATTTTCGTACTCGATATGTTCCTCCTTCAAATCAATTTTAACCCCGTTCTGCTCTACCAATACTCCTTGCTTTTTCTGTTCCAGAGGCACGGAAGTCCCATCGGCCAAGACTAAAAGAGCCTTACTCGTTCCGGCAACAATAACTTGTGCAGGCGATTCGGTTACCCTTGAACGAGAAGACTGTTGATAAACAATCCACGCGGCAAATACCGGTATTACAAATATAGCAGCATATTTGCTCCAACGAATCCATAATTGCCGTTTCCGTTTACCGGAGCGTTTCTGTTGTAAAGATTGCCAACCTTGCCCGACATCAATCGTGGCGGATTTCTTTATTTTTTCCTTTTTATAATTCTCATCGGTCAGTTTACGGAACCATATTCTATTTTGCCCGGACAATGCGAGCCATTCATTTAAATATACTTGCTCTTCTTCTGTCAAGTTATTCGCCAGATATTTTCCGACTAAAACCGCTATATCAAAATCCGTCTTATCCATTTCCTTGTGTTGACAATTATTCTTCTTTATCATTACAACACATGAAATAGGATATCGGGTATGTCTATTTTTATGGATTTAACACTTATTAATTATTTAAGCAATACACAAAAGATTACCTGCAACAAATAATAATGATCTTTCATTCTGACCTTCAATCTTTTGTACGCTTCTTTTTTATAAGCATGAACGGCATGATCGGAAACACCCATTTTTTCCGCGATTTCCGAATTTTTTAATCCTTCCAAGGCATACTGAATTACATTTCGCATCTGTTGCGGTAATTCTTCTATCGAACGATAGAAGACACGATATGCCTCTTCTTCCATAACCTGCTCACGGAAAAACTCATCGGACTCGATAGCGACATCTTCCGTGATTTCCACATGAATCCGTTTATCGCGAAGTTGATTCAGGCACGTGTGCCGCACGACCACGTAAAGGAATGATTTTATCTTGTAGTAATTATCAAAATCAGAATGTCGATCCCAGTATTTCAGAAATGCCTCCTGCACCACATCCGCCGCCGCTTCCCGATCTCCTAAAAAGCGCTCTGCAAATAAGCAAAGCGCAGTATAGAATTCATTAAACAGCAATCGGAAGGCTTTCTCGTCACCTCTCTGCAATGCACTTAAGAACATTTCCATAACTCCTTTTGTAATATCCTGATTATAATTACAAAGGTAGTGATTTAATCTAAATCCAAATTACTATTCAATTTATTTCATATAGAAATGAAAGAAAAAAGTAAAAGAGAAACAGAAAATAAAGTGAGATTGCATGGCAACCTCACTTCAAAAATATGTCAACCATTTATTTTTTCTCAATAGTAACTTCCACTTCCGTTCCATCTTGTCGTAAAACCGTGATAATAGCTTTCTCGTTCTTAATTTTCACTATCGAAGATTGCAAGGCATCGGCGATATTTACCTCCCCAACGGGTTCCCCGTCTATCTTCAAAACACGTTCTCCCGGAGAAATCTTTTCCACCAGCTCCCCCCAAACGCAAGCAATCACGACGTGACCATTCGCCACGGTGAAATCCACGTTCCATCTTTTCTTGTACAAATCTTGAGGTGCCGATTCAAAAGGCTCAAAATAAAAAGCGCTCGAGGCATAATCAATCGTCACCGTACCGTAGTCCAATAATTGTGAACCCAAACGGGAACACGGTGCATCCATCGATTCCGTGACAATATTCCGGAAACGTCCCGTGCTAACACGCAACTCAAATAAACGAATCAAATTATGTTCGCCGGCAGAGGCAACCCCCGCCATACCGATACCACTACTACCGTATCCCTTGGATTGCAAAGCGGCGGCATTTTCCCGAAGAGCTTCCGACGCCGTGGCGGAAATCATTTCATAAAAAGCTCCCGAACCGCTATCGAACATAACCGTTTCCATCACCCCCGCTCCCACGTTCAATTCTATAAACGGTATCTGCCCTTGCACGTGGAGCAACGGCAAACGATTCCTCAAATTAATACGGAAAGGGGAAATGTTATCGGTTATAATTATCTTTTTCTGACGAGAATCTATACGCACGACAGCCCCCGGGAATAACTCGCAACCAATCATTCCATCCACGCCGAATTGTTCGATAAGATGACCTTCGGGCATAATCGTGACCGGAATTTCTTCTATATTAATTCCCGGTTTTATCCCCATGGACAAACTTTTCAATTGCGTCTTCTCCAAAGTCATCGACTGATTGTGAGCATCCAGAATATTTTGCGTGCTTGTGGCGTCTAAAGAAAGACGACGAGCCAGAGAATAGGTGATATAAGTAGGTGCACCCGTGTCAAAAATAAATTTTCCCGGGACGCCTTCTGCCCGCGCTTCAATGATAATCTTTCCGTTAATGGTCGTGTAAGGCACTTCTACATAAAAGGCAGGAGTTTCTGCCTTGGTCGTGAAACACGAAAAAGCAAGACTCACAACCAACAGACTAATATATAATTGTTTGAATTTCATACTGAATATTTTTAATTACTTTCCCTTACAAATCTCACGTGCCAGTTGAACAGCGGCAACGGCATCAACAATACCTCCCGATACACATAACCGGTCATATCCTCCGGTCGGCGCACCTTCACTATTGGTCGGATCATGCGGGAAGGGGACAGTGGCTGAGGGCGTCTGCCGGGCAGTGTGTACTAGAATATCCTTTATTCGTGAGGCTTTGAGCGAGGGATAATAAGATTTCAACATGGCAGCGATACCAGTGACTACCGGAGCCGCTATTTTCGTACCCGTCACTTTACGATAGTTATCCCCGCGAACCGTTGTGTACAATTGCACGCCGGGAGCGAAGACATCGACACTGCTTGCCCCGTAATTACTGTTGATATAAGGATTTCCCTCCATATCGGAGGCTCCGACCGTGATTATATTGGAGAACGCATGTTTACGCCCCTGACCTTGTGCCACCGGGAAATACGGGTCTTTCTCCGTGTCACGATAGTTATCGCCGGCGGAATGCACAATCAATACATCGTGTTTCTCGGCATAGGCAATAGCGTCATCTATCCATTTCGGGTTGTCCAACATGTATTTCCCAAAACTGATGTTGATAATATCCGCTCCTTGTTCTACCGCATAACGGATGGCCAAGGCTATGTCTTTATCATACGCATCACCAGAAGAGGGGACGGCACGGATAAGCATCAATTCCACTTGATCGGAAATTCCCTTTATCCCCTTGGCGACACGGGGTGTGGCGGCAATGATGCCCGCCACGGCTGTTCCCTCGTCGGCTGCAGCAGAAAGGAACTCGTGGTTCCCGTAATATTTGTTTGACAGGGTATTGAAATCATCGTTCGCCAAACTCCTCTCGTCGACCAATGCCGCCCACGCTTTTTCACACTCCTGACGCTGTGCCTCACTGCTTCTGTAGCGATTTCGATACAAGGTATCCCATTTCTTATTTTGATTCCCGAAGCTCCATATTATACTATAAGTATAGTAGGCGATCTTCTGAAGCGTATCACCGGATTGTTGCACTATCGGGTTCAAGGCTGCAAAATCTTCCAATGTAGGTTCACGATCGGGACATTTTTCCCGTAACAGCCGATCTAATTCTTCGACGCCTTTAGCTATATTGTAATTAAAACTTGCTCCCGTGTACAGGGATACTAACCGACTGTTCTTTGCAAATTTAAGATACCCGATGTATTCGTTGCTTTCTTCATCACTTCTTTCCTTCCCGTGAAGTTCATCGAAACGCTCCTTCACTTTCAAGAACTGCCGGAAAGCTTCATCGGAAGTCCTCTCGATTAACTTACCGTCAGGGGACGCTAGAAAATTCCAACCATGCAGGTCGTCACGATACCCGTTTTTATCGTCGTCTTTTCCATTCCCGGCAACTTCTTTCTTGTTTCGCCACAAGACGTTAGCCAAAGCCTCGTGTTGCACGTCAAAGCCCGCGTCAATTAACGCCACTACCACTTTTCGCTTGGGAGTAGTATTCTCCAGCTCGCGGTAAGCTTCTAAAATACCTGCCCCGTAAACTTTGTCTTTGGCAGGTGACAACAAGTGCCAATCGACAGGAGTTTGTGCTTCTGCCACAAACACGGCACACATGAACAACACGCTCCCGAATAATTTCTTTATTTTCATCACTCTATTTATTTAATACATTAATTACTTCATTTTATTCCCCTGTTGCTGTTTCAACATAGAAAGGAAATAGGGGAAATACTCATTCCCCGGTGATACACTCCACGGGATTAGGAATTTCCCTTTCGCGTCAAACAATATACACCGGGGGATGGACTTAATACGATATGCCTCGCGGAAAGCAGCGTTCTCGTCGGCAAAGAGATGAATGCCTTTGCCCTCGTGACCGTTGTCCCTCAAAAATTGTTTCCAAGCTTCTTTCTTGCCCAGAGGTTCAACGACTACCGTCACGAACTGAACATTTTTATGTTCCGACTTCAATTCTTCCAAACGTGCCAAATCTTTCCAGCAATTCGCAGAATCAAGTTTCCACACTTCTATATATAACGGTTTCCCTTGCAAATCGTGCAAACGAACGGTTTTCCCGTCGCTCGACTCGAGTTCAAAGTCCGGGGCATCCTTTCCGGGTTGCAAAGGTTCGTACAAGGCTACCAATTCCCGGGCTCTATTTGTCAATTTTTCAGACACGGAACACAAATCCATATCCGTGAAAATATGCTCGATAAACGTGTTATCCCCTCGATCCAATTTTTCAGCTAATGCCCACATGACGTAACATTCTCTCACTCGCTCGCTCCGGATGTTATATAATACCCACGTGGCACGCCCCATCACGTCCAACTTGGGTTCCTTAAGAGCCAAGACTCTGTTCACGAGGCAAATGATTTCGGGTTCCCGCAACGATTCCAAATTCGGGGTATCGAGATCCATATCCCCGTTCACCACACGATCATACAAGCGATTCATTTTCACGACCGTACTCGTGTCAGAATCTTGTTGTTCCCGCGCATAAGCGGACATACAAACTCCCCATACAATCATAAATTGTATCAATAATTTTTTTCCCATTTGGAGTACCATTTACTTGTTCAACAACTCGATGATTTTATCCCGCAAAAGATTGCGACGCAAGTTTTTACCCACGATTTTCCCGTCTTTGCCAACCAGTATGATGTGAGGGATGGATTGTATGCCGAACAGTTTTCGCACCTCGGAATCATCCCATCCGCCATCCGCCAAAGTACTAAGCCAAGGAATGTTCTCTTCCTTGCACGCTTCTTTCCATTTTTCCGAAGAGGCATCTAGAGAGATGCTCACGAAACGTACGCCTTTGTCCTTGAACTCCTTGTATTGTTCTCGCAAACTTTTCATCTCCTGACGGCACGGACCACACCAAGATGCCCAAAAGTCGAGAACAAGAATATCTCCCTTCAAGGAACTCATTGTAACCGGATTACCATCCTCGTCCGACACGGTAAATTCCGGACACACGAGTCCTTCGGCGGACGCTGCCAAACCGTCAAGGTGCTGTTTCAACAGACGTCCCCATGAATATTGTTGTGCCCGGGGAGTCAGCAACTCGTACAACTCTTTTGCCTTCGTGTAATTCTCTCTCCCCGCTTTCTCCGAAATGTAAGCCGAAAAGATATTGTCGGGATGCTCACGCACGAACTCTTTCGTGAGGACAAATTCCGATTCTCCAACTAACAGCACTTGAGTCATCGCCTCGTCTGCCGCTTTTTGATTCCCGGCATCCATCGCTTTTTTATATTCTTTTAAAAAACGCTCTTGCTTTGCCGTATAGTCTTCTTGGAGTTTGCCATACTCTATGGACAAATCGTTTGCCGGAGCTCCTTTCAAGTACTTGGACGAGAAGGAGCGATAGGGGCACTCTATTCGCATTTTCTTTCCATCCATGAAGAACATGAATTGTTGCCGGTTCACTCTCAATACATATTGCCCGGGTTCTTCCAAAGTTCCCCGCAATTCAAAATCACCTCCATCGATTTTCGTGGAACAAATGACTTCTTCCTTGGGTGTCAACAAGAATGCTTTGCCGTATTTGGCTCCTTCCACGTTTCCCCGAATCGAGAAGGAGTATTGTTGTGTACCGGAACACCCGATACACAACAGCATGATAAAAATAATCCCTATTTTCATTATTCTTCTCCTAGCAAGATTTTACCGGTAAAATCATCATTCCATCCTTTCAGTAAACTGGCTTTAGACCTTTCCAATGAATCGTCCTTCAAGAGGTTTTCCAAGGCAGATTGTATTTCCTGTGCCTGTGACACGCTTGTTTCCTCCAACAGATAATTCACTAAATAACCTATCACACCGATGTCTACTATCCCGCTTACACTCCCCCCGGATTGTAGCATTCCAACGAATAATTTCACCATTTTATCAATATCTTTCCGCTTGTATAATTGCCACATTTCCAACAAAGTTTTACAAGTCGGGGACACTGCTGCCACGTTGTTGTTTTCCAATAATAACACGATTTCCTCACAATCGGGTTGTGCCGGCTTTTTCTCGGCGGGAGAAGTCATCCAATGAAACACCGGCCATAAAATCATCACTTCCATCTTGGGACTCATCTGTTTCACCTGTTCTTCACTCAAAGTGAGTTTATCCCAATTCTTGATATAATCCAGACAAACCTGACTTTCCTGATAATCGATGTAACTGATAAAATCCTGTACACTTTGTTCCGCGTACCGTTGTTCCTCGGGCAAGAGCACGATATAACAATCCAATGCCCGACTCAGTGCCTGACGATCTTTACTCTCTTTTAAATTAGCGATATAAGACGCCAAAAAATCGATATCACGTTTTCCCTGTTCGAATTCTTTCTTTTGCTGTTCCAACACGTTCGCTTGTCCCCAACCATTCATGAATGCAAAAACAGCAACGACGAGCAAAACGACTTTCTTTACACAATTATTCATATCTCGTACGCTTAAATTGAACTACCTAATAATTTATCCACAAATTCTTCGAAACCATTGCCCGGACCGGGAACATCGGTATCAATTATTTTCCCGTCTTTATCTATTATGATATACCGGGGAATACCGTGTATGTCATAATCGTCCTGAAAGGGTGTCGATTTCGGGAAGGCTATCAAATTCTTAACTCCTAACAATTTGTATCTTGGCAAAGAGTATTTCCAATGATTGAATTTGCCCTCCTCGTCAATGGATATCGTGATAAATTCCACGTCCGCACGGTCTTTATACTTCTCTGCGACTTTCATAAAATAAGGTAATTTACGGATACATCCTCCACACCAAGTCGCCCACACGTCGATTATCAATATTTTACCCCTGAAATCTTGAAGAGAGTGCTCTTGTCTTTTATAGTCTATTAAAGTAAAGAGAGGAGCATCCTTTCCCGAACTCAAACGTTCCTTCGCGGCATACAAATCCATCACCAACTGCCTTAATTCTCCCTCCGGCATATATTGTTCGAATAGGGGGCGGGCTTTTTTCAGTGCTTCCGTGTAGTTGAGAATAAAATCACTCCTAATCCCTGCAAAATAAGACAATATCAAATCGGAATTTCGGGTTTCCAGTATTTGTTTGTATTTTTCGTACTCCAATTCATCCCGTTTATCGCCTAAAATCCGAGATGCCTCGTAACCGTCCGCCAAGGCTTTCACGTTGAAATAAGTATTTATGTTTCTTTCAAGATTGGGAAGTGCCAAAAACTCCCGCGAATCAAAACGTACGCCTTTCAATACTTTCCGTAACGCACTTTTATTCACACCGGCGTCCCGGTGTTGTCTATAATAATCGGCAACCAGATTTATTGCCTTCACTTGATTGACAAGACGTGCCATTTCATCTTTCTTGTCACGGGCAAGAATCATTTTCTCCACAGCCGCTCTCTGCTTTAAAATCGATTCTACGGTGGCACCCTCAAGATTGTAGTTGTTCCATTCTTTGATTACCTCATCTTGCAATGAAGTTCGGGATTGAGCATTCCCGCTGCACGGGAAAATAAAAAAGAGTAATCCCAGTAAATTTACATACCAATAATTCATACAATACATTTTTTAATCAATACTAGAGTGGAAACTGTCTAACAAGAGAAACGTTAGACAGTTCCATTATTTGAAATATTTTTTTGATAATTAATTCACAGCCGGAATTTTAGCTATCGCCTCCAAATCCAAATCGTATTTAGTCTTCATGTAATTAAGAACGTATTGACGCTTTTCCCACAACAAGGGATTATTTGCTTTCGGATGCTTTGCTTCCAGTTCTTCCGAAGTGTACCTCATACCCAAATGTATGTAAGCGAAAAAGTTCTTACTCGGGTTGGTGTTTCCAATACTCTTCAGCGCATCCATCCTCGTGTAAGTAACCGATAAACCGGGGAAACCGCGCTTCGCGTAATAATTGGGATTTCCCTCTGTTCCCGGATCGGATTCAACCTCTGTTCTATAGTCAATCCCTGTTTGAAATTCTTCCGGCATAATTATATTCCCCTTTTCATAGGCTTTCTCTAAAATTTTATACAAGATAACTCCTCTCCACTCCCAAAAATCTTCCGGGGTTTCCGGAGCTTCAAGTCTGCCATAGAGCATATCCGACATAGCATCCGATTCCCCATAGAACATACAAAGCGACCAATAATCCATCCCGTCAAAAATATTTTTCATGGGTGCTTTCAAATTGTAAGGTCCAAACACGAATGGAGCATGACAATCATAAACCATGTAATAATACATCGGAAACACCTTTTGAGTAATCGCCGGGTTCAGATAGGCAAAAACATGTTTTTTCATGAAACTAATCATGAACTCCGCTTGTTCGTCACTCTTTAATCCCTCGCCAAAATAGGTCTGGCTTCCAATACTTCCCGTCCACGTCCGATTTAAATCAGACGCTTGAAAATCCTTGTAAATAATACACACGTTGAATTTCTCTTTGATTGCCACCACGTCATCATCCCACGAATTCGTGCCTTGAGGGAATTCAAACCGAACCAAATCTTCGCCACTCGCGTCGTCTGTCAATGTATCTTCATTATAGCAGGAAAAAAACAAGACGCTGCCTAACAAACTATATAAATAATATCTCCATTTCATAGCATATTCTCTTTAATTTCTTACTTCCGGTAACGGATTTTGTACCAACTTTCTGTTATCTTCCATCACATCCTGCGGGATAGGCCACGTGTAGAACGGGTCTTTTTCCTTCAGCGTGTAACGCTTGATAACCTGTCCGTTACTCTTCCACTCGTGGGTGATGGACGGCATCCCGTAGCGACGCAGGTCAAACCAACGATGTCCCTCGAAACATAATTCCAACCGTCTTTCCAAACGGACACGTTCAATCAATGCATTTCCCGTTTCCGTCACCGAAACCGTGCCCGGCACAAAACGCTTCTCCAACAATGTTTCCAATGCTTGTTTAGCTGTTTTCTCATCCTTATCCAACACGGCAGCCTCTGCCAAATTCAAATAGGCTTCCGCCAACCGAAACGCGTGAGCGAAGTTCGTGTTGCTAATAGGTTCATGGGCATAGTTCACCGCAAATTTCCCGTAAGGGGCGTATCCGCCAAGATGCTGGTTATCTTTGGAATCGGTGTAAGGAGAGCGCACGATATAATTCTCTTTACGAAGGTCCCCGGCTTTGAAAGCGTCAAGCAACCCGGAAGAAGCATTAAAGAAATTAGTTTCTAAGTTCTGTCCCGGTTTATAAGGGTCGGGAAATATCATTTCCTGCTTCACTAAATTTACAAATTTATCTATCTTCCCGAACACCCAAATCACTTCCGAACAATCTTGCGAAATAAAATTATAATACGGTTGTGCCGTCGTTTTCTGGGGCAAAGAGTTTAGGTCTGTCAACATGAAATCCCACTCATCAATCACTTTCTGCGCGTAAATAGCCGCATTTTTCCAATCCTCCATGTACAGGTAAACTCTGGATTTCAATAATTGCACCATGGGTAAACTGGTTCTGTAATCTTTCCGGTATTGTTGTTCCTTGGGCAATTTCTCGTATGATTTCTCGGCTTCATTCAAATCCGCCAAAATCTGAGCGTACACTTCTTCAACCGTGTTCCTAGGAAGTTCTTTCGCTTCCAACGCACTGGTCACTTTCAAGGGTACCCCCAATGCTTTCTTGTCATAGTTATAGGGAGCTCCCCACATGTTTACCAACTGGAAATAATAGTAACCGCGCAAAGCGAAAGCCTGAGCTTTCACGATATTTTTTTCATCATCGGTTCCCGAAACACCATCAATGTAATCCAACGCCGCGTTCGCCCCCAAGATATAAGAATAGAACCAGTCCCAAGGGGTTTGATACATCAAAGAACCTTCCTGTATAAAAATGTCCGGCTGCCACGCGTAAAGTTTCTCCAATAACAGAAAATTATCTCCCGTCATCACCATCGTGTTTATCGCACCTGCCGAATCCGAACACATGATATCATCGTCGAACATCAACAACAGATTCATAACCTCGTCCCCTCCTGCCGCTTGTATATAAGCATTCCCCAATAACATTTCATTCAAGGCAGCAGCTTCTCTCGGGATATATTCACTTTGCGATTTGGGTTCCAAGAAATCCGAACAAGCGGCTAATAAACCCGCGCATAATATTATCAATAACTTTTTCATCATCCTACATTTTTAAAATCCAATATTAATTCCCACGGAATAATTCTTCGGATGCACACTATCCCCCAATTCCGGGTCAAAACCGTTAAAGCGTTTGCTTGCTATAACAAATAAATTTGAAACCGTGGCGTTCAAGGAAAGCGTCTTCAATCCCATCCGTCTGCACCAATCTTCACCAATCCGCCAAGACAATGACAATTGTCTGCAACGCAAGAATGAAGCATCCGCCACCAAAGCATCAGATTGTTCCCACACTCTCATCCACTGTTCCTCCGAACCATTCGGTAAAACAACATTACTACTCAGCGTCGTTACCAATCCGGGTATTTTCGTGTAGTTTTCATCTCCCGGTTTCTTCCAACGTTTGGTTAAATCCTTACTCAAATTCACATCCGAATCCGGGATTTTCGCTCCATTAGGTATATTGGCGTATGGAGAAGGCAAACGTTTTTTGCATCCTAACAACAGGGAGAAACCGGATGAAAGTGTCAACGTCTTCCAACGTAAACTGAAATTCAATCCCCCGGTGAAATTCGGTTCTTTCGTACCGGAATACACCAAGTAAGTAGTCGGGTCTACCCCGGAATTTCTTTCAGCTTCCGGCACATCAAGATAGTTAAACAAGGGGCGACCATCCTCACTGCTTAACCCCGCAAAAGAATAAGACCAAAAACCTCCCACCGGATAGCCTTTTTTCAAGATTTTCTCGCTATTCCCGGCAAGTAACTCATCTCTTGTGGCTTCGTATTCTTCTTTTCCTGTTTTATTCCAGTTTTTTGAAGAGTTCAACGCGATACTTAAAGCCCAATCTTTAGTCCTTACCGGGGTAAAGCTAACCGTGAACTCAACTCCTTCGTTCGTTATTTTCCCCCCGTTCATTTTCATATCCGACATGCCGTATTCGGAAGGCAAATCTTGGGTGACAATAACGTTCGAATTTCTTCTATAATAATCAACCACAACATCAAATATATTAAGCAAGGTCATATCCACACCCCAATCCCAAGACTTTGTTTTTTCCCAAGAAAGATTCGGGTTCGGCAAACCGGAGATTTTCGAGTAATGCTGGTTATAAACCGAAAGAATGCCATATTGTCTTAATGTCAAATCCGGTCCCAATTTAGTCATCGCGTTTCCCTGTATTCCATAGGTGGCACGAACGTTAAAGTTGTTCAACCAATTCTTTATTCCCGCTAACCACGGCTCATCCATCACTCTCCAAGACAAGCCGAAAGAATATGTCGGGTCAAACCGATTGTTCACGTCCTGCCCGAAACGATTGGACTCATCATTTCGCATCGAGAAATTAAACACGTAACGATTTTTCAACGAGTAAGCCACTGTCGCAAAGAAAGAAAGGTAATTATCCGTATTCTTGGTGCGCGTCCATCCTGTCCCGCTCCCGAAAATCTCATCCAATATTCCCCAACCGGAAACGGCACTACTCAAGGGACGCAATTCATCCGGCGGCGTGGGTTTTACCAGAGTTTCTCCCCGGTCGGGCATATATCCCCATACTTTATTAGCATTGTTGGTAACAGCAGAGGAACGAAGTTCCATTGCCAGCATGGCATTCAGACGATGGTACTCGTTAAAGGATTTGGATATTAACACTTTGTTCTGGATATTATAAGCACGTTGCGTGGCATCCGTGGTAAACAACACACCCCCGAAAGGTAAAAGTGCCGCTTTAAATAATGAACTGTTCGGTTCCGCCGCTCCATAATCATACCCGCGATACCTCCAAGCCACACGGAACGTTCTCTCCGTGTTATAAGTTTCCCCGTTCGTGTTCGAGGCTGTATATCCCCCGGTAAATTCATAACTCAACCAATCCAATATATTCCACCTGAAGTTAAGGGCGGCAGATACATGCAAATTTTTGTTGGTAGAGCCGCTATTATCCCGTTCATTGATAAAATTGTAACTCAAACTCTGTACACTTCTATTGTATAGATAAGTTGCCCGTTTTTGATAATATACCGGATTCCCCTCTTCGTCACAAGCCGGGATGGAACGACTCGTTGTCGTGGCATACGACATCGGATTCACTTCCTCGCCAAAAGCCTTTGTTGTACTGGAAGTTGCATTTAGGCTGGCATCCAAACGCACTTTCTCGTGTAAACGTATATTCACCGCTACCCGACCCGTCATTCTCTCGTTGGAGTTTCCGATTTCCTGTCCCAACGTGTTGTTATACCCTAAAGAAACATTGTAAGTTACCGCCTCAGTACCTCCTGCCAAACTCACGTTATGACTATGACTGACAGCCGAACGGGTTAACAAATCGAACCAATCCGTATTCACCGTTGACAAAAAAGTCTTTCTTTTCATGAATTCATCATAACTTAAATCGCCCGCCAAATACATTTTCATGGCTCCCTCGTAAGTATACGGCTGAGTTATCGGTTCTTCCATGTAATACACTCCGGCATTATACACGTCTTGCGAGAACTGCACCCGCTCCTTGGAGTTCATGTAATTGAACATCCCGTAATTAGGGCGGGTGTTAATAGTCATGTTGCCCGTGTAGTTCACGGTCAACCTGCCTGCTTTTCCTTTCTTGGTGGTAATCACGATTACCCCGTTAGAAGCCTTTGAACCGTAAACAGCCGTGGCTGAAGCATCTTTCAGCACGGTAATCGTTTCTATATCCATCGGGTTCAACCAAGAAATCTGACTGCCCACAATGTCTTTCAGGTCTTGAGTCATAACGTCCGCGGTTTCCAACTCCAAAGGGTCATTCTGTACAATACCGTCTACCACCCATAACGGAGCTTGGTTTCCAAAAATAGTCGTTGTTCCCCTCAATTTGATTTTCGGGGTTGTTCCCACCCGGGAACTCGTGTTCATCACCACCATACCGGCTACCTGCCCCTGCAACATCTGGTCTATCGAGTTATACGCCGGCATCATGACATCAGCGGCTTTCACGCTCGTGTAGGAACCGACCATATCCCTGCGGTTGACAGTATTGTACCCCGTCGATACCACCACCTCATCCATAACATGGGAATCTTCCTCCAACACCACATTCAATGTTTCCTGTCCGTTCCACTTGACTTCTTTGGTCTTCAGCCCGATAAACGAGAACACAAAGACAAGGCTATCCTGTTTCGCAACACTTATAGCGTATTGTCCGTCCCCATTCGTGGAAACACCCACGGTAGTACCCTTGATTAAAATAGTCACCCCGGGTAGAGGCGCACCGTCCTTATCCACGACCTTTCCTCGAACCGTAACCTTCTGTATTTCCCGTGTAGTAACCCCTTTTCGTTTTATCACCACTGTATTCTGTTGAATAATATATTCGAATCCCGTGTCTTTCAAACATATATCCAACGCCTCCCGCACCGTTTTGTTCTTGATTTCCACGCTAATCTTCCCTACCTTATCCAAGTCTGCCGTATTATATACAAAAACAAGCTTGGATTGTTTCTCGATAGCCCAAATCACATCCTTTACAGGTACATCTTTCATAGAAAGATTAATCAATGGTTCTTTTTCCCCGGTATCCGCTAAAATATTACCGGAAAGCAAAAGAAAAAGAGTCACCTGACAGAGAAAGAACAATTTTTTCATTTTTGTTCCCTCCCAATGAGTACATCTACATTTTTTTTTCATAATTTTGAATCAGATTTAATTACAATTATGCCTCCGCCAAGAGGCTGATTAATGAGCGAAGAATATGCGACTATTCTTCGCTATTTTATTTACTTACAATAATCTTCTTACCAACAATCTCGAAGTGAACAGTACCCGTACTTTGGAAAAGTTCCAACAAAGGTAATACTGTCGCATGCCTGTCGAAATTACACCCGAAAAGATAATCCTTCACGTCCTCATCCTTATAAACGACTTCCACATCATACCAACGGGAAATAAATCCCATAATCTCTTTCAAAGGACGGTCCCTGAAACGTATCAGCCCGTCTTTCCACGCAATAGCATAGGATACATCTACTTCACTCACTTCTATTTGCCCGTTTTCCTTGTTAAACACAGCCTGTTCTCCGGGAGATAGTACACACACTCTCTCGTTCTTTTCCGATGAAATTTTCACACTCCCGTTTATTAACGTAGTTCGTACCTCTCCACTTTCATCATACCCGAATATATTGAATTCCGTTCCCAGAACAGTTACTTCCATCCCGGATACTTCAACAATAAAAGGAGAATTCTCGTTTCGCACTACATGAAAATATCCCTCTCCCTCCAACTTAACCACTCTCTTATCACCTACAAATTTTACCGGGAAACGTAACTTTGAATCCGCATTCAAATGCACAGCCGTACCGTCGCTCAGAGTCAACACGTACTCCCCGCCGCGAGGCACCGTTAAAGTATTATATATTGCCACTTGAACACCGGAAGTATCATTTGATTCATACACGATACTTTCCCCGTTCAAATCTATTAACGTACCGTCCTTCTCTTTAAAAGTATCCACTTGCCTAGCATGTAACAAAACCGACGAACCGTCAGCCATTTGAAGAATAGCCTTACGTACCCCGGGCAATATCTCTTGCGCTACACTCGTGGGAACTGTGGATTGTTCCTCATGCATAAAAAAATACATCGTTAATGCCAGAACGGGAAGTATAAATATACCGGCGTATTTCAACAAGCGCATCCGCAACACCCGTTTACGTTCCTGTTGCTTCTTACCCAAGAGAGAAAACCAACCTTGATTTATATCAACAGCTTTTAATTCCTGACGCTTCAACCTGACAAACTCCTCTTCCGTAACCGAACGAAACCAAGCGTCATTCTTTTCGGACAATTTCACCCATTCCATTAAACGTTCCCGTTCGGAATCCGTCAAATCATTCACGAGGTATTTACTTACCAATTCGGCAATATCAAAATATTTATCATCCATATTCAAATCTATCTTCTGTATTCATTTTATCCTAGAACACAAAAAATAAATTTTATGGAGTGTCAGTATGCTTTAATTTAATATTTATTAACTACTCGGAAAATAAATACACAAATACAGATAATAAATAATAACACTCTCTCAAACTGATTTTCAATTTTTTATAAGCCTCTTTTTTATAAGCATGCACCGTCCCTTCTGTCAGATTCATTTTCTCGGCAATCTCAGCATTCTTCAATCCATCCAACGAATAATTAATCACGGCACGCATCTGGTTTGGCAAACTATCAATCGCCTTATTAAAAATACGATGAGCCTCCTCTTCCATCAAGTAATCATGAAAGTCTTGTTCGGTATCTTTAATCAATTCGTCGGAAACCTGCAATCGCAAATTTCTATCCCGCAAATGATTCAAACAAGCATGGCGAACCACGACATAAAGGAAAGACTTTATCCTCCGGTAATCATCAAAATCAGCCCGTTTATTCCAGTACTTCAAAAAAGACTCCTGTACAATATCGGCAGCTTCATCCTTATCTCCTAAATAATGGGTAGCGAACAAACATAACGAGGGATAAAACTCTTCGAATAAACTCCGAAAAGCCTTCTCATCCCCTTGTTGCAAGCGTAGTAACAACATATTAATATCTACCTGTTTTCTTTCCATATTTGCATTCGCACCAACGTGTGAAAACAAAAATATAAAAAAAGGAACTGTTTAACAAATCAGTTCCTTCCTTTTTGCAAAAAAATGATAAATCACTCCCTATTCATCCCCTCCAGTTCCATGGAGAAAAAGAACGGGAAATATTCGTGATTCGCCCCGACATGCCATGCATTCACAATTTTTCCACTTTTATCAATCAGGATATACCGGGGAATACCCGTGATACAATAATCCCCCGTGAAATTATCCTTTTCTTTATTAATAATCAGATGCGGCATAATCCCGGAATACTTTTTCTCTTGCAGAAAGTTCTTCCAACGGGCTTTTGCTTCCACCCCGTCGTCGGAAATAGTCAGAAATACAATATCATCCCGATTCTTGTATTGCTTTTCGAGTTCTATAAACGCGGGCAATCCTGCCACGCATCCCCCGCACCAAGTCGCCCAGACATCAATAAACACAGCTTTTCCCTTGAAATCCGAAAGTTTTACCATCTTCCCGTTCTCGTCTTCCATTTCGAAATCCGGAGCCATAGCCCCCACGCGCACGGGATAATACCTCTCCTTCAATTCCAACGCCGTCTGACGGGTTGACTCGGTCTTGGAACAAATTTCTATATCCTCCATCAGACCTTTCACCTCATCCGTGTAGCCGTGTCGCTTCAACTCGGAAACCAAAACGGACAACACGTATGGATTGCGTACCTCTTCACTCTTGATATTATACAAAACATAAGTAGCACGTGCCAATTCAGACAATTCCGGCATAAAAACACGGAAATACCCGTTCAACAAATTGGTTCTCTCCACGTCTGTCAACACCTCCAATACCGGAGAATCCAAATCCAGCCCTTTCACTCGTTCCGCGACTTCATTTTGTAATGCCTTATCTTTCATCTCAACAGCTTGCGCACCCAGACTCCACAATATCCCGTTATAACAAAGCAACTCCGCCTTCTGCTTGGCATCCTTGCCTGAAAGAGAATCCATAGCCTGCCGCACCTCCCTTTCCGCATCATTCACCTTCCGGACAAGTTCATCTTTACCCAATCCACCGGGGATACGGTTATAAACGGCGTGTATCTTTTCAAACAAAACGTCGTCCTTCGATTTCTGCTGTTGGGCATAACTGCCAAAAGCACTACACAAGATGATACAAACCAGTAAAATATTTCTTGTCTTCATAACCTACTATTTTTGCAACAATTCGACAATCTTCTCCCGTAAACTGTTCCGACGAATATTCTTTGCCACGATATTCCCGTCTTTATCCAACAACACGATAAAAGGAATGGCCTGTATCCCGAACAATTTCCGTATCTCCGACTTCGACCACCCGTTGTCATCCCTCACGCTAATCCACGGTATCTGCTCTTCTTCACAAGCTTTTTTCCATTTCTCCACGGAATCATCCAAAGAAATACTCATGATACGCACCCCTTGGTCTTTAAATTCAGCGTACTGCTCCCGCAGGTTTTTCATCTCTTGTCTACACGGCCCGCACCAAGATGCCCAAAAATCCAATATCAGAATATTTCCTTTCTGGGAATCCAAAGATACCTTATTCCCGGACTCATCCGTTGCCATGAAGTTAGGACAAGGAACCCCCAAAGCCGAAACCGCCAATTCATCCGTGTGTTTCTTCAACAAACGCCCGTAATAGGACGATTTATTCCTTTCCGAAAGCAAGTCGTACAACGCCTTCCCCTTCTCGTGACTCTCCCCTTTTACATTATCCGCAATATAAGCGGAAAACATATTGTCCGGGTATTTCTCTACAAACTCTTTCGTCAAACGGTATTGAATCTCTTCCGCTTTCAACGCTTCCGTCATCTTCTCGTCCGCCAACTTTTGTTGCCCCGCATCCAAAGCCTCCTTGTACTCGTTTATCAGTGCGTTTCTCACGGTATAGAATTGTTCTTGAGCAATCTTATCGTATTCCTCGTTTAAATCATTGGCAGGAGAACCTTTCACGCTACGATTTCCCAACTTTGAATAATCGCCTGTCACTTCCATATTCTTTCCATCCATGAAAAAATAGAACTGCCTGCGATTCACCTTCAATATATACGACCCCGGTTCGTCCAACTCACCCTTGATTTCAAACTTCCCGCCGTCAATCTCTGCCGTATACAGAATCTTTGCACTATCCCCGGGGGCTATCAAAAAAGCCTTCCCGTATTTCATCCCGTCCAGATCTCCTTTCAGGGTAAAAGCGTAACGTGATGATCGTGTACATCCGACACAACAAATCACTAAAAAAGCAATGAATAATCTCATATCTTGTTCATTTAATATATCCTCGTAATCATTCCTCACCCAATTCCAACATCATCTTCTTCCCCTCAAAATTATCTCTTGACTTTCCTATCAAATCCCAGAGTCCGGTACGCCCGTTTTTCTCGATGGCATGCTCCATAACTTCAAACATCTTCGAACATTGCTCAAAATTACATTCTTCCAATATATAATTCAATATATTCCCTAAAACGACACCGTCCAACATCAGGTCAAGTTGCAAAGCCCCCTCCTTATCCTCGTTCGCGTATGCGGTAACAAATTGTTCAAAAGCATGAATCATATTATCAACCTTTTTCTCCCGCCAATTCTGCCACATCTCTATCAATCGGCGACGGGTTTCCGGCACCGGGATTTTCGACCCTTTCAAAGCTGCCAGCAACGAGGAACAATCCACGGTCGGCATTCCCTTGGCGTCCCCTTCTTGAAAAAAGGTCTGAAAAAATGTCGTCTTACACACGTCATTAATCTTCTTCACGACCTCTTCCACCTGATTCGCTGCCAGAGAAATATCTTTCCAATGTTCAATAATACCCGTGAAAGACTTCGCGTTCAAACTATTTATATCCTCTATAAAATAATGCAAGTTTTCCCCCGAATAACGTTCATTCAACGGGAACACCATCAGATAACGGTCGACAGCATCATTCAACTCGTCTATCCGCCCGTCAGCCTTCAAGGCATCAATATACCCCTTTAAAAACTTCGGGTCCTGATTTCCTTTCGCGTATTCACTCTTTTGTTGTTCCGTCACCTTACTCTGGGCATTTACCCGTTGCCCGGTTGCCAGCATACACAAAAGCACGCACCAAACAGTTATTTTCATACACTAATCTCTTACGTATTTTTCCAATGTCTTATCAATCAATGCTTCAAAAGCTTTTCCGGGTGTCGGGGCATAAACCGATACGATTTTCCCTTCCTTATCAATCAGAAAATAACGGGGAATACCTGTTATGTTATAATCTTTTTGGAAAGTACACTCACCCTTGGATGCCAATAAATTAGTCACTCCCATTAACTTCAAACGAGGCAAGGCATACTTCCAACTATTGAAAGCCCCTTTATCATCTATCGATATCGTGATAAATTCAATATCATCCCGTCCTTTATACTTTTGACTCATAGCCATATATGTCGGTAACTTGGCAATACATCCCCCGCACCACGTAGCCCACACGTCAATGACCAACACCTTCCCTTTATAATTCGATAAAGAATGTTCTTTCCCTTTAAAGTCCTTCAGCGTAAATGCCGGAGCAACATTTCCCTCTTTCAGATGCTCGTACCCCTCGTACAATTTATTGATTTCATCCTTCAAATCCCCTTCCGGCATATTCTTCTCAAACAACGGACGGAGCTCGTCCAATCCCTTCGTGTACCCGTTATACCTGAAAACAGACCTCAAACAAGACAAATAAGCCAATGACAACTCCGGGTTATTCAATTCAAGTATCTGACGATACCTCCGGTAATCATAGTCATTCCCTATCGTTTCCACCGTGGTATTAAACCACATGCTTCCCCAAGCCTCTTCTACCGGGGCTCCTTCCATGACTGCCTTCAAGCCGTAATAATCCTCCACGACAAACTCTAAACCGGAACATTTCACGAATTCCTTGGATGACAGGTCAACGCCTTTCAATACTTTTTTAATCACGGAAGCCTTTAACCGGGCATCTTTTCCCTCGTCATACAAATCAGCCACCCGACGAATAGCTTGAGCCCCGTTCTCCTGTACTGCCTCCATGGAAGCACCATTCGCTTTTATATATCTTGCTATTTGTTCCCGTTCAGCCAGAATCGCTTTAGCTGCCTCTTTTTCCGGCACCTTGAAATCTTCCCATCTCTTCGTCACGTATTCTTTCAACGTTTCGGCTTGCTGTGCCATCCCGCTCAAAGACACGAACAACAAGAATATAATTCCTATTAATCTCATAATCTATCAATTAATTCTACTTCTTCAACAACTGGTTCTCGATAATCTCCACGTACTTTTCCGGAGTCGCCCCCACGTCTATAATCGGTTTTCCCCCGACGGGAATAAAGAACAAAGTAGGCAACGCCACAACATTAAACATACCGCACAACTCCTTCTCTTTATCGGCATTCACCTTCAGGAATATCACTTGGTCTTTATACTTTTCCGCCATTTTTTCCAACTCCGGAATCAAGCGCATACACGGTCCGCACCAAGTTGCCCAGAAATCAATCACGACAGGTTTATCCCCCTTGAACACAAACTCCTTGCTCTTCCGGTAATCGTAAACATGCTCCAAAAAATACTCCCGTGTTATCGGGTTCAATTTACCGGCTTCCACCTTTACTTCATTGCTTCCCGTCACTTCATCTTTCACCTCTGCCAAATCAAACGGTTGGAAATACACTTTCTGTTTCCCGTAATCAATGGAAACCAACCCTTGCTTCAAGATACCGTTTCCCAGTACCGACCGAGGCAAAGACTCGTTCTCGACAACAGCCACATCCGTGAAATCGCTTTTCACGAAACGACATTTCCCGGCAATCTTACTCGAGGCTACCACGTCAGTACCGGCATACCCGACACTTTTCTTCATTTCATTCCCGCCTTTCCCGTTGAATCCGGCAAAATCAGCCGAGTTCAAAACAATCATTCCATCATTCCATGTATCCAGCAACAAAGAGTAAGATACCCCATCCAATTCCACGGGACAAACTATCCCGGAAGCCGTGACCACTTCAATATTAGAACGATGGTCCAATTTCATATAAGCAGGACGATAAGGATTACTCATCGTGATTTTCTTTCTTCTCGAATCTATCGTCAACACGACATTCCGAAACAACGTTCCCCCGACAATACCAGCGACACCCAATTTTCGCAAATATGGTTCATCTTTCAACACAAATGCCGCAACCCCGTTACCGAACACGCTATTCCCAAAGGAAATAGCTTCTATATTTACCGATTTCTCCACCGGAACCCGTTTGTATTGAAATGTATCGTAACGGAAATCTCCCTTCACGTTCGCATCGATATTCAACTTTTCCACGTATTCCGGCAATATTGCATTATGCCCCGCCAAATCCAGAACGAAATCAGCCATCACCCCGTTCACCACCATTTCCAAAATAATCTTTCCGTCCACCTCCCGGTAATCCTTTACCTCCACGGACGTATTCTTCGATTGAGCCCATATCGTCATACTCAACAAACTCAACCCCAATATCATCATTAATCTCCTCATAATCATAAATCGTAAATCATAAATCGTAAATCATAAATCGTAAATAAAATCACTCCCTTCTAATCTCTATCTTTTCCTTCTTTCCGTCCCGCAACACAATAATATAAGCAGTATCCTCCACGATAGCATTCATCAAGTCATCAATCACCGGCTGACTCATCGGGAATCCCGTGATATCCGTACCGTTAATATCGATCACTTGCTCACCCAAAGTCACCACATCTTTCATGCTATCCCATATCGTGGTAATCTCGAAACGCTCGTTAGCGGGCAAAATACCCACGTTCCATGTTTTAGGCGCACCGCCCATATCCGAAGCTCCTGAATCGAAAGGGAAAAAATACAAGCGATTCCGCATATAATCAATCACCACTTTCCCGTATTTCAACAAATCAACCCCAACAAGGGTAGAGTTACGTTCTGAAATCACGCTCCCGACATTCGTGAATTTCTTCCCTAAAACAATCATTTCTTTCACGTTGACTTTCTCTATCTCCACCGGGTCGCACAATCCTTCCAATCCTATTCCATTAATTCCGCAACCTCGTGCCACTCTTTCCCCATTTCCATTCTCCTCAATCTCTTTAAAAACAGCAGCATTCAACAACAAGAAGCCACCCGCACCCGTGTCAAACAACACTTCTTTTTCTACTCCCCCCAGCTCCATTTTCACGATTGAATGATGAGTCGTCCCTCCATACATTTCCACCCCATCCGTGATTTTCAAACGCTCGGGACGATACGGGTAATTGATCACCATAATTTGCTCCCTCGCATCAAACGTCACCACCGACTGGGCAAACGCATCTCCTCCAAGGATTCCGGCTACCCCCAACGCCTGGAACAATCCGCCCACGGGGAAAACCATGGTTTTCATCTTTGACAACTTATAATTCGGGCTCAACTGCACATCTTTCACTTCCGCCACCTGATACAATTGTTTCATCCCGTTCAAATCGGAAATAGGATTCGAGGCTCCCGTGGCAACACCTTCCATCTTCTGCACGTTCTCCCAATCCGTTCCGGTCTGCCCTCCCGTGTCCACGATATATTTCACTGCCACCCCGTTCACCGTCACCGGAATAATGATCTTATTTTGCACGAACTCGTAATGTATCGTGTCACACACACGTTTCGTCGATTGTGCCCATGTAGTCATCCCCAACAGACACATCCCGGCTATTATCGCCAATTTCCTCATAATCATAAATCCAAAATCATAAATCCAAAATCATAAATCGTAAATCATAAATAGCAAATCCCCTCATTCTTTTTGATACACTATCACCTTCTCCCCATCTTTCGTGAGAATTGTCAATTTCGTCTTTTTCTTCGCTTTCAATTCCGGTATTCCCATGATAATACTCTCGCAAAAATCATATTTCCCCGTGGGTTTGCCATTTATCTTTAGCACTTTATCACCGGGTTCTACTACACCTTTCATAGCCGTCCATACCGTAGCAACCACTAAATCTCCATCCTTCACTTGCAAATTCACGTTATAATGCTTACTTGCCATGTCAAACTCTTGCTCGTAAGGCTCAAAATACCAGCGTTTACGAGAATAATCAATCGTTACCTTACCATATTCCAACAACTTCACCCCCAACAACGTGTAAGGCGGCGTTGAAGTTTCTGCCGTCACATTCTTGAATTTAGTTGCTCCCACCGACAAAAGCGGCAACTCCACTCGATACGCAACCTTTGACTCTGTCATCCCCCCGACACCTATAGAGCCTCCCCCGACTCCTTTACTCTTCACCTCAAAAGCACTTTTAGCACTTAGCTCCTCGTAGTCCGTGTCCTTCAAGGACAAAAAACTAGGACACCCCGTGTCAAATAAGGCAACCAAACTATTTCCCGCCCCGGCTTGCAACGTGATAATCGGCATATATCCTTTCCCCGAAAACGGAAGCATTTTACGCAAAGAAACGGTCGATGCTTTCTCGGCAGAAGTTACCGTTATCGTTTTAGTTTTACCATCAATCTCGACAATCAGATTCTTAAGCAAATCACTCCCAATCAATCCGTCCGCGTGGAAGCATTCGAAAGGAGAAGGTGTTGATAACTTCATTGCCGGAACTCCGGAGAAATTAATTCGCTCATCCGGGGTCAACAGGCTAGACACTAGCACCCGGGGAAGTCCCACCTCTTTTCCGTTTACATCCGTCACCTTCACCGAATCCACCACCGGAATATTCAACTCTTCACAAAGCTCCCCGGTCAAAGCCATCTGTCCCCCCGTGTCGAATATAAACGAACGCACCTTGCCATTCACACTCATATCCACAATCATCTTTCCCCCCACCATCCGGTACGGTATCACGCTTTTGACTTGTTGTGCCGAAAGCGGCACAACAATCAAACACAACAACAATCCGAGAATAATCTTAATTCCTATTCTCATAACTCATTATTTAGACACCTTATCAGCAGCCACTACTGCCTGATAAGCATTAATAATCCCACCAGAAAGGCACAAATCTCCAAACAAGAATAAATCTTGTGTATGTTGCCCATTCACGACAATAGCCTTTTCAACCTCTGCGTCTTTTCTGGATGTTACGGACTCTAACAAGATATTTCGAATCTGCGTTCCGGTCAACTCCGGGTAATACGCTTTCATCAAAGCAGCGACCCCCACCGTGGTTGCGGCAGCAAACCCGATAGCGTTTCCAGTTTGATAAGTATCTCCCGTGTAGGTAGAATAAATATCTCTACCCGGGGCAAACAAATCCACCTCTTTGGCTCCATAATTCGAATCCATGGACGGATTCCCCGCTTTATCAGAAGAAGCAACTATCATCAAATTCGTCAATTCCTTTTTACCCGTCATCCAACGATTCGGGAAATAAGTTTCCTCTGCCAAATCCTGCGCCGCATCCCACACTTGAGAAACAACGAAAACACCTTTACTCTCCGCGTATTCCAAAGCATCACAAACCCATTTTTTCTGTTCCTCCGGGTAAAGCGTGTTCTGAACCGGCAACATGATAACATCAGCGTTGTGGTCCACGGCATAACGAATGGCCAACGCGATATCTTTCAAATAAGGTTCTCCCTCTGCCATAACTCGCAACGCCATAATCTCAGCCTCATCCATAATACCGTTTCCCCCCAAACCATTATCTCTCTTACCGGCAACAATACCGGCAACCATAGTACCGAGCGCAGCATCTGTCGTCAACAATACATTATTCCCGTATTTATTATCCTTTATATCCAAATAATCATCTCCTATGATTTCGGCACGCCCATCTGACCCGAAACGCTCCACTTTCTCCCTGTATTCTTTTCCAGACAATTCAATCTGGGCACCACTTTTTATCCCTTTATAAACATCTTCCCATTTATCTGACTGATAAACACTAAAAGCATAAGCACACATCATAAACGCCACTTCAGACAAAGAATCGCGAGGTGCTTTCGGGTCATAACAAATCCCGAATTCTTCTTGGGTCAACTCTTTTCCCGGAAAACGCTCTTTCATCATCCGGTCAAACTTAGCGGCATAATCCCTTATCAAATAAGTCAATTGCCACCCGGCATAACTACCTGCCATCGGAGATTCCGGTAACACCTTATTACGGAAATAATTATATTCTTCTATATTTTCCGGGGCAGCCACCTTCGTCATCTTCTCGTTAATAATCTTGTAATAATCCTTCCCGTCGAATATATAATCAGCATACTTATCTTTCAACCGTAAAAACTCCCGATCACCTTCCCGCATCGTACTCTCCATCACTTGACCGTCTTTACCGCCCAAGAAATTCCAACCGTTGATATCCCCTACCAAACCGTTTTTATCGTTATCCTTTCCATTAGCCTTTTCTTTCGGGTTAAACCAAATCGCCTGCTTCAAATCTTCATGTTCCACATCCATTCCCGTCCCAATCAAAGCAACCACCGGTCTTTTTTTAATCTTTTTCCCTTTCAAAAAATCGTACGCCTTGTTTATTTCCGCACCATACACCCCGTCCTTTTCAAACGAACAATTATACCAATCCAGATCAGCCTGCTTCTTTTCACCCTGATCATTCTGTTTCACCAACTGTGCATCAGCAACACTGATACATGCACTTGCCATTAATAACAGAAAATACTTTTTCATCTCTTACAGTTTTACCTTTTTTACAATACAATATCAATACGACTTGTTTTCACCAATCGTTAATCCAAAATCAAAACCTCTAATCGTAAATCTAAAATCTAAAATTTAAAATCATAAATCATAAATCTAAAATTACCACCCCCTTCTGGCTTTCAGAATCTCCTCCTTCACCCGCTCTCCCCTCAAATCCTTTGCCAGCAAACGTCCTTCCTTGTCAATCAAAACAATGAACGGGATACTATAAAAACCATACGCCCGTTGAATCGTGTTCGGCTTGTTACCTATAACAAAACCTTCTTCATCCCACAACGTCACCCAAGGCAATTTCTCCTCTTCCAATGCCTTTCTCCAATTCTTCTCTTTCGAGTCCAACGATATACTGATAAATTCCAAATCATCCCCCTTCAACTCGTTGTATATCGGTACCAACTTCTTCATCTCCCCACGACACGGTCCGCACCATGAAGCCCAAAAATCCACGAGAACAAACTTTCCGCGAAAATCACTCAAACTCACTTTTTTCCCGTTAGCATCCTGAAATGTGAAATCGTACGCCGGGGCACCTATCGAATAATGATACAAACTATCTGCCCGATGCTTCAACCACTTCCCGGAAGCCGTTTCCAGCGCCCTCCCCGCCATACAGTCCAACAACAACTTATTCGGCTCATAAGTCGACATATCCGCGATATACGCCAAGGCACTATACATATTCCCCTCCAACTTCCCTTTCACACCCACATCTATCGTCTTATCTTGCGCGAACTTCTCCTTCGGCAACCACTTCAACAATTCATAATACTTGTCAATCCCCGTGAAATCCAACGAACTATTCCCCACGTTCTGACAATCGTAAAATCCTTTTATCGTCACCTCGGTATTCGTCAAATAAATCGGCTGACTTGTTTCCCCGAAACAAATCAGGTAAACATCCGGCACGATCTCGCAAGCTGGTAGAGAAAATGGAACATTATTTTCTATCGTAGTCTTTTGCAATACTTTTCCTTCGATATTCTCCAACCTCATTTCCACTGGTTTCAACACCCGAACCTTTCCGGATATCTCCAATTTACTTTGTGCCGATAACGCATAAATATTTACAAACAACAGCAATAATACCCCGATACTACTATATGTGATTTTCATATCATCCTATTTACGAGAGTGTGGCTTAACACACTCTCATTTAATTTTTAACGCTCAACATCATTTCCTATAGCCTGGATATCAAACTTATATCTATCCTTAAAGAAATTCGTCATAATCGTGTATTTTTCACGAATCTTATTATTCACATCTACTGCTGGATTCAATACTCCTCCTTCTGCCTCTAAGTCCTCTATTGAGTTTTCTATAGCTAACTTTATATAGTCAAACCAATCTTTATCCACACTATTCCGGTTATTATAATCTAATATACCCTCTGCATAAATATCACCTTCAGCCATATCGTTCGTATAAGTGGATATCAGAAAAAAATCTTGAGGTCTTTCCAAAGCGCTTGAAATAACTTCAAAATAAGTAGTACATAAGTCAACTTTAAATTGATTACGTTCTTCTGCCGTCATTGCAAGAATTTTAGCGCTTCCCCAACTAATTGCAATATGATAATAACCGGAATACACATTCAAAAAAGTACGCTCTTCTGGTGTCGGATCATATCCCAAACCCACTGGTACCTGTTCTATCGTAGAACATAACAATATCTTTTGCGGTAATAAATGCATTAATTCATCTGATAAATAATCAAATAATTTATTATACAATAACTGTAATTGTTCTCCTACATATTGTTCATCTGCAGCAGGCGCATAATATTTAGAAACATTTGATTCTATATCTTGTGCCGTATCTTTTGACACATCATATGCGGCATTCCATGCAGGCGACCAACCGAAATCTTTAGCTGTAAATTTATACAATATCAAAGAAGTATATTGTTTATAAAATTCAACAATATCATCATCATAATCATGATCTCCTTGAGGTAATGTATATTTACCATAAATCAATTCAGGTTCTGGCGTAGGCGTCAATTCCCCTTCATCCCAACAACTTGCCAACAAGCAACATCCTAAAAATAACCATAACATATTTTTCATAACTTCCCAATTTATTCGTTCAACATTACTATCGTGGATTTTGTATTAAAGCAGGATTCTTCTCCAAAACTTTCCTAGGAATTGGTAATACATAACTATTACTTCCTTTTTCCAATCGATATTCTCTCGGCTGTCCCTGAGTAAGAGTAAGTTCATGAACTATTTCCGGCATCCCACAACGTCTTAAATCAAACCAACGATGATCCTCAAATACTAACTCTTTACGACGTTCCTCCAAACAGAATTCCAACAAATTTTCTACATCTGTAACTTCTTCATAAGGTTGTCGATACCTATGCTCCCTTAAATAATTCAAATCTTTCAAAGCACTAGCTCGCAATTCTTCATTTCCATTTTCCATAAATAACCTTATATTTGCCTCTGCACGATTCAAATAAGATTCTGCAACACGCATTCCTCGGAAAGAATTCGAAGAACTATTAGGATCAGCCTTTTCCCCACGCAAAAATAATTTAGTAACCATGGGTATAAGACTCACCGCATATGTTTTACCAAATAAATAAGGTCTTAAGTCATCTTCATTATATAATGTTAAAAGTTTATTAGACGTCGTAAAAATAGGATTCGGATCTATTGACATAAATGGTTCTGGAAAAAATTGTTCATCAGTTCTAGTATCCCCGTATCCCCATATTAATTCCGGACTACTATAATTGTATACACCTCCATTAGCCTTATCTACAGCATAAGTTCCTCCTCCTAATATGAAGGGCTCAAAACGAACATGATCTGATAAAAACTGAAGTAACTGTGGATTTCTTTCAATCACAACAGAAGCATAATCTGCAGCTTTTGTCCATTCCTCTTTATAAAGATACAATCGAGATAACAAATTATAAGCGAATAATGGAGTTACTTTATACTTTACATTATTTCGCCCATATTTATCTAATAAGCCTACAGCTTCTAACAAATCTTCTTCAATCTGTCCGTACACCTTTGCAAGACTTTCTCTTGCAGGAAATTCGTCTTTTACGGCAGAACTCAATATTAAAGGTACTCCCAAGGCTGAATTTAGATCTATTCCATCTTTATTATAAGGTTCTGCATAAGTATTTACCAACAGAAAATAATAATATGCCCTCAGAGCCAAGGCCTGTCCTTTTTGGTTCAATTTACTTTCTTCAGTCCCCGTAACTTTATCTAACATATCTAACACAACATTGCAACCCTTTATTTTCGAGTACAAAAACTCCCAAGTATTTACATTTCGTACACCAGCTTCTTCTAACCGATCAAACATATCATAACTCCAAGTAAACACAAAAGCTCCTTGTTGTAATGAAGTCGTCATGCTTTCATCACTGCTATAATTACTTTGAACATTATCTGTCAACAACTCCAAATAAGGAAACAATACATCATTTCGCAAATACCCTTCTCCTAGTAACAATTGTTCCAAATCATCTACAGTACTAGGACGAACTTCATCTTGACTAGTTTCTTCCAAGAAATCACCACATCCAATCATTCCTATTCCAAGAATACTAATCATCAAATAATAAAAAAAACTTTTCATATTGTCTATCATTATAAACTAATATTAATACCTAACGAAACTGTACGAGATATGGGTTGCGAACCAGTTGCAACCTCCGGATCCATTCCCTTGAATTCTTTACTAACAATCATAAAAGGATTACTTAAAGATGCACTAAAGGACAAATTCTTCAAATACATTTTCTTCACCCATTTTTCAGGAAGTGTATAATTCAATGCCAACCCATTGCAACGTAAAAATGAAGCATTTACCACACGTGCATCAGAATAATTATACATTCGCGGTGTATACCCCGAAGAGTTATTAGGAAGCTTGTAATACGAAGCATCTTTTGAAGGTAATGACGGAATATTTGTAAACTTCTCATCCCCGGGCTTTCTCCATCTTTTTACCATCTCTTTTGGTAAATTACTATAAGCGCTTGCGGTTGACTGTATGGCTGTATCATCAAATACATGATACAAGAATTTTTTCCCACCAAGTTGTACATTAAACGAAGTAGACAATGACAAACTCTTATATCGGAAAGACATAGAGATCCCTCCGGAAAAATCGGGTTCCATTGTTCCCATGTATTTCATAAAAGTCGTCGCATCCAATAATCCATCCGGATTTTCTTCCAAAGAAGGAATATCAAATTCCGCGGAACCGGTTTCCGGATTTAAACCTTTAAATTCAAATGCCCAAAAAGAAGATACAGCATATCCCTCCTTGTTTAAAGTTCCGCTAGCAGCCGCTTCCCACCCGGCATTTTCATTCATAGAAGATTTAACTTTATTGAAATTCTTAGATGTATTTATAGATACATTCCATGCAAAATTATCTGTACGAATAGGTGTAAAACCGGCTGATATCTCCAATCCTCGATTTACCATATTTCCCCCATTTATAGGCATTGAAACTACTCCATAAGCATAAGGAACTTCTTTTTCTACAATCATATCCTCTGTTTTTTTGTAGTAATACTCGATAGTCCAAGTAACCTTGTTCTGGAATAATCCAAAATCTGTACCCAAATTTATTGTCTTCGTTTTTTCCCAACGTAAATTTCCGTATGGTAAAGATTTTATAAACATCATATACTCGCCCGTCCGATTTTGATCTATCGTTTCATTTCCTCCCCCCATTCGAGCAATCAAATCCGGACCATAATTTTCTGCCACATTTCCTTGCCAACCGTAACTAATTCTAAAATTCAAATCACTAATTACATTTTGATTCTGCATCCATGGTTCATAATGTACATTCCAACGTCCTCCAAGCGACCATACCGGCAGAAAGCGATTACGAGTATCCTGCCCAAATCGGTTAGAAGCATCTGAACGTATACTAGCCGTTAACACATATCTTTCATTAAATCCATAAGTAAAACTCCCAAAATATCCCACATAATTTGACTTACGATCTGTTACAACGGTACTATATTTATCTAGTAAATCATTCCGTACATCTTTTCCTGTATTATCCTTAATAATTGTCGGGGGCAATGATACAGATTTTCCTCGTCCCGGAAAATATCCATAGACAGTAGAAGCAACTCCATCATATTTATTACTACGACACTCCTGCCCCACCATTAAACTAAAACGATGTTTTTCAGCAAGGACATAATTATATGACAATACATTCCTCCATGTATAATTAAAGTTTCGATCTTCCGTGGTATTCAATTCTCCACCATGAGGTAATTTTGACCTTTGATATAGCTCATCCGCAGGACGCATTGTACCAAATTCATATCCTCGCTTTTTGGAGATATAATAACTTTGCTCATCCGCAAACGATTCTCCGACTACATTAGACGTGCTTAATCCAAAAGTACTTTCAAATTGTAATCCTTTCAAGATATCCCAACGAAAACTAGCAGAAACTCCCATGCTACGTTGAGTATTCTTATTCCCCGTCATAGAAATTTCGTGCAAAATATTATACAAATAACCATCATCTTGTCGATAAAAAAACTTTTCTCCATTTTCGTCGAAACAAGGTATAGCTCTACTTGTTTTTGATGCATACCCATAAGGATCTACTTGATAATATCCTTTCGTTTCTTCTGTTGAACCATTTACTTTCAAACTTACATTGACTTTCTCTCCAAATTTCGCATTTAAACCAACAGAAGCCCCGTATGTCGTTGACTCATTTCCAATAGAAGTACCTTTATTATCAGTAACGCTAATAGAACCGTAGTAACTAATTTTATCCGTTCCTCCAGATAAACTCAAACTATGATTCATACTCACACTATTACGAAACAATATATCAAACCAATCCGTATTCGTCGCTTCCAATCGTTTCACCTCATCATTGAATGCATCATAAGAAATCTCTTTTGCCAAATAACGTTTCAACACACCTTCATACCCTATATTTTCCAAATCCCGATCACCAACCAATCCTCTTTGATAAGCCTCTCTGGACACCTCTATCCTTTCTTTAGAGTTCATTAAATTCATTTTCTTATAAGTCAAACGAGGGGTAATTGAAAAATTCCCACTATAGTTAACAGACATACTCCCGGCTTTACCCCGTTTAGTTTGAATCAATATTACCCCGTTAGCTGCTTTCACACCATACATCACCGTTGCCGAAGCATCTTTCAACACTGTAATATCTTCAATATCATTAGGATTTAACCAAGAAATTGCATTCCCGACAAAATCTTTTATCATATCAAACCCTCCTCCTAAGGCATCAAAATCACGAGAAGAGAAAGGCAATGGATCCTCTTGGATAATCCCATCTACAACCCACACAGGTTCTTGATTTCCTAACAACGTGGAAGTTCCCCGCACGCGTACTTTCTGCCGTTTCCCGACCAAACCACTCGTGTTCATAACCAACATTCCCGGTAATTTCCCTTGTAACATTTGTTCTATAGAATTTGTTCCGTTATAAAACAAATCTTCTCTCTTCACTGTATTTGTAGAGCCCACCATATCAGATTTACGGATCCGCTGATACCCGGTAACAATCACCTCATCCATTGCCCTCGAGTCCTCCTCCATCAATACCATCATCATCTTCTGACCGGTATACTTCACTTCCTGCGTTTTCATCCCTAAAAAGGAAAAAATCAGCACAGGAGAATCCATCTCCGGGATAGTTATGGTAAACTCTCCCGCCATATTCGTGATCACTCCGGTAGTAGTACCTTTCAGTATGACAGTCGCCCCGGCAACACCTGTACTGTCTGCCATAAACGCACGCCCCTTAATCGTGATCATTTTCTTTTCATCTTTAGCCTGCGCTACCGTGATTACAACCACCTTGTCATCAATCTTGAAAGACAACCCGAGCGGTTTTAATAAATCCTCCAACAACAGGCTAAAATCTTTATTCGTGGCTTCCACGTTCACTTTTCCACACTTGCCTACCAAATCCAACTTGTACAGGAACGTGTAATCCGTCATCTTCTCCAAGTTGGAAAAGACCTCCTGCACCGTAGCGTCTTTCATGTTTAAAGACACCCTTGTCTGCGAAAAGCTGTTTGCCGAGAGGTGCAAAGACCCGATCAGCAATAAAATCATCAAGATTCTCATACACAAAAAGAATTTAGTTTTCCTGTATTGCCATATTATTGGCAACAAGTCCCAATTTTTTTTCATAGATTTGTATCACATTTAAATTAAACATTTATTCTACTCGTTGCCCAACGAGTGAGTAATCGCAAACGGGATTGCCCAATCCCGTTTGTTATTTGTCATAAACCATTAAAACTCTTCCTTTTAAGTCAAACCGAACCTCTCCCGAGATTTCGAACTTCCTCAACACGTCTTCGATAGAAGAATACATCGGCAATTTACCACTGTACACCACGCTTCTCGCTCCCTGATTCACGTAAAACACCTCCACGTCATACCACCTCGACACGATACGCAGGATTTCCTCTAAAGGCAGATCCTTAAACAAGAAGAAACCATCCTTCCAAGCAATAAATTCAGCCACGTCTACCGGGTTAACACTCAATGTTCCAACGCCCTTGTTATAGTAAGCCTGTTCGCCCGGAACGATCACTTTGTCCGGTTGCCCATCGCGAACAATAGCAACACTACCCTCTACCAACGTCGTGTATACACCCGGCTCGTCAACGTAAGACTTCACGTTAAAAGATGTGCCCAACACCTTTACCGCCATCTCGTTTACCTGCACTATGAAAGGTTTATTCTCATTTCTGGCCACTTCAAAATAAGCTTCACCTTTCAAAATTACCTGCCGTTTTTCTTTACTAAAACGAGAGGGGAACTCCAACTCCGTCCCCGAATTCAAATATACCTTCGTTCCATCTGCCAGAATTAATGAATAAGTACCACCATAAGGAACTAATATCTTATTCCTTCCAACCTCGAGAAGATTATCACCCACGGTATCGACCTGCTCTTCAACCCGAAGAGTACCGTCACTGTTTTCAAAAGCCACGTTAGCCCTATCATTACGAATCGTCGAGGTCAATGTATCCAACACAAATCTAGCCCCGGAAGCCATTTCAAAAGTAACCTTCGCTTTCCCGGGTTCCACTCTTGCCACAACAGGTACGCTCGCTGCCTTCTCCGGAACACGATTCAACAAAAACAAGGCTGTTATTCCGGCAACAACCACGACAGAAGCCGCTGCCACCCACGGTATAAATAAACGCCGTCCTTTTCCACGCTTCCAATTTATTTCTGTCAACGCTTTTTCCGTGTCAAAAGTCCGGATTACCCTCAACTCCTCCCCGATACGTTCCTTATCCCCCAACTCCCGCACCAATTCATCCAATCCCTCCATTTCCTCTAGCACATTCTCCATCTCTTCCCTCTCTCGTCCTAAAAGTTCCCCCCGGCTATGCCGTAATAATTCCTTTGCAAACTTAAATGGATTCTTCATCTCTTTCTTCAAATTTGCCCTAATACAAATAACTCGAAAAAAAGGATTACGCAAAACTCGTTTTTTTTCTCGAAAAAGTAATCTTTTTTTATAAACAACTATTTTTCAAGAAAATAACCCAAGAAAAAAAAAAAAATCTATATATTCAAGAAAAACAACAATACCGGATACAACCCTTTCAACTTCTCCCGCAATTGAATCTTTGCCTTATTCTTCTGGGATTTTACCGTGTTCACGCTGATAGACAATTGCTCGGCGACTTCCTCGTTACTAAAACCATCCACGTATGCCAACTTGAAAACACGTCCACACTCGTTCGGTAATTCATTAACAGCAGCCATAATTTCCCCATAGACCTCTGCTCGAACGACATGGACAAAAAAGTCATTTTCATCTTGAGGAGTATTTTTTTGTATATTATTCAAGATTTCAGACCGAATTCCCGAGAGTTTTATTTGATTCAGACATGCATTCCGAACCGCTTTATAAAGGTAATGTTTCAAGTGTTCCTCATTATCAAAGCTTTCTGTTGCATCAAGCAATTTAATAAAAACTTCTTGTACAACATCTTCCGCCTCTTCCTGCCCCTTTAAATAATTATACGCGAAATAACAAAGTGTTTGATAATAAACACGAAAGCATTTATCAAACACCTCTTTTTGACGTATATTTATTTTCTTATCACCCAACATTATATATAAATAAACGATCCTTTATTCATATCTTGCAACACAAAGATATTATATTTTTCCGAATACCTATTACTCTCGTGATTATCAATTTCTACACATTTGACCTTACGACCTTGTGAACTTTCAGACTTTATAGACGAGAGGGTGTGTTGAAACACACCCTCAAAAATCCTCTTTCTTGTTCGTTATTCCTTTTCCAGTAACTTTTCGATCTTCTTGATTAACTCATTAAAAGACTTCTCCGAGTAACCGATTTCGATAGCCACAATCTTTCCCTTCTTGTCAACAAGAAAACTGCGCGGGATTGATGCCGTGGCAAACTTCTCGAAAATCTTACGTTCCGGATCTAATCCCATGGGAAAAGTATACCCGTTCTTCTCCCGGAATTTAGCTACCTGTTCCTTCGTTTCCTCCCGTGAAATCGCTAAAAACACGAAATCCTTCCCTTTAAACTTGTCTATAATTTCTTTCTGAACCCGCTTCAACTCTTCCTGACAAGGCGGACACCAAGTCGCCCAAAAATTAATCAACACGATCTTCCCTTTCAAATCCTTGATATCGATTTTCTTCCCGTCAAACATCTCAACCACGAACTCCGGAACATCATCCCCTACTTTCACCAACGTCTCTTTTGCTTGTGCTTTCAATCCCGTCAAACTCCCCAACGTCAGCAAGTAAACTGCTAATAGTAGAATTTTTTTCATAAGCATCCCTTTTTGATTTCATACAAAGATAACATTTTTTTCTGAAATAGCAGGCGGGTGGTGTCAAAACACCCC
>OGKG01000641.1_pt1 | contig 45011 bp, 41 predicted proteins | sample 1572201 | NCBI WGS metagenome assembly OGKG01 (sample SAMEA2582146, study PRJEB24529) | metagenome | biome: Human gut stool | place: China | collected 2011 | reverse complement strand
GCAAAGGCCATTTCCGGCTCGATCATCCAGAACTCGGCGGCGTGGCGGGTGGTGTTGGAGTTCTCCGCCCGGAAGGTGGGGCCAAAGGTGTAGATGTTCTTAAAGGCCATGGCGAAGGTCTCGCCGTTGAGCTGGCCGGAAACCGTCAGGTTGGTGGGCTTGCCGAAGAAGTCCTGGCTGAAGTCTACCTTGCCGTCCTCGGTCTTGGGCACGTTGTTCAGGTCCAGGGTGGTGACCTGGAACATCTCACCGGCACCCTCGCAGTCGGACCCGGTGATCAGGGGCGTATGGACATACACAAAGTCCCGCTCCTGAAAGAACTGATGGATGGCATAGGCGGCCAGGGAGCGGACACGGAATACGGCCTGGAACATATTGGTCCGGGGACGCAGGTGAGGCATAGTCCGCAGAAATTCCACGGTGTGGCGCTTCTTCTGCATGGGGTAGTCGCTGGCAGAGGGACCCTCCACAGTGACCTGGGTAGCCTGGATTTCGAAGGGCTGCTTGGCATCGGGAGTCAGCAGCACCTCACCCTTGACGACCAGGGCAGCGCCCACATTGACCTTAGAAATCTCCTGGAAATTATCCAGGGTGTCGTGATACACCACCTGCACGGGGGTGAAGAAAGTGCCGTCATTCAGCACGATAAAGCCAAACTGCTTGCTGGCCCGTACAGAGCGGACCCAGCCGCCTACGGTCACTTCTTTACCGGCATAGGCATCGGTGTTTTTGAACAGCTCTCTGACAGAAATCAGATCCATAGGAATAAAACCCTCTCTCTCGCTGAAAATATAGGCTAAGTATACGCTAAATCGGCGGAATTTACAAGAGCAAAAGGAAAAATTTATTGAAATTTCCGAAAAAATATGAGGTGACGGCGTAACCAACGGTTCTAAAAAACATCGTGATAGGTTCTTTGCAGGTATGCGTAGTAGGAGGTGCGGGCGGTTTGGGCATAGATGCGACTGATGGGAATTTGTTCGTTGTTGACGAGGCAGAATCTGCGGACGTTATGGGCTTTTACATGGCGCAGATTCACCGCATAGCTCACATGGCACCGGCATAGGGTATCCGTTTCCGGCTGGGCCAGAATTTCGCTGAGCTTCTGCCGGGTGCGGATGGTGTGGCCGGAGAAAAGATGGATGGAGGTGATATGGTCCTTCCGCTCCAGATAGAGGATAGAGGAGAGCAGGATTTCCAAGGGAACTCTGTTGGACAGAACGGTCAGGGTCTGCTCCTGGGTACTGCCGAGGTTGGCAGCGGCCCGGAGGAGAAATTTGGGGAGCCGGGTTTCCAGCTGCTCCTTGAGGACCATGCCCAGGTGGGGAACATCGTAAACGTCGCTGACATACCGGGGGTAGCCGCTGACAAAAATGATCTGGCAATCAGGGGAGTTTTTCAGGATGGTCCGGGCCAGAGAGATACCGCTGTCCTGCTTCAATTCAACGTCCAGCACCGCAATGTGGAGTGGGATTCCTGGGTCTGGCAGGGCATCCGGTCCGGCGGCGCAGTGGAACACGGCGCTGAACTGGGGCAGCAGGGTTTGCTGACACAGTTCCCGGAGACGGTCCAGAACCAGTGACTCATCATCACACAGAAAAACATGCCATTGCTGGGGTTTATTGGACATGGGCCATTTCTCCTTCCGTCTTTTCTGGCAACGGTATACACAGATCGGTGCGGAAACTGCCATCCCGATATTCGGTGTTCAGGGTGCCGCTGTATTTGGAGGCAATGGTATTGAGAATACCCAGGCCTAGGCCGTGGGTTCGCAGGGGGTCATGCCTTTGATTCCGAAGGGGCTTTTTTGCGGGGTTGGCGCAGCGGATCATCAGGCAGTTCCCGCGGACCGATGCTTGCAGCTCGATGATTTTCTGCGCCCCATCGCTGTTCAGAACGCTCTGGATGCTATTGTCCAACAGATTGGAGAAAATGCTGCACAGGTGAGTGTTTTCTATCGGCAACTCGGCGGGCACCTCCGTGCTGATGGTCAGTGCAATGCCCGCCTCCCGGCAAAGCCTGGCCTTGTCAGAGAGTACCGCATCCACCAACAGATTGCTGGTGAACCGGGGACCTACCCGGGGCCCCACATCACGCTGTAGCTGGTTTAGCTGCTGCCGTGCAAGCTCGGTCTGGCCGGAATCCATCAGGTGGTAGGCCGCCTGGAGCTGGTTGTTCAGATCGTGACGGATCTGATTCACGGTGAGAATACTTTCCTGCAGCTGCCGATAGTACCCCATCTGCACATCCAGCTGCTCGTTGGCTCTACGTACTTGCTGGCGCAGTTCCTCACTCTGCTGGATTTTCCACATTCCGAAAGCAAAGCCCACGTCCGCGGCAACGGACAGCAGAACGGCCAGGCCGTAGAGTTGCTTGATGCCGCCGATGCTGATGCCATAGGATAGGAATCGGTTGATAATATTCATCAGCAACCCCTGGCTGATGGGGATGAGCAGGAGGAACAGCAGCGTGGGCGAAAGACGCACCCGGGGAAGCCCCTTTTTCACCAGACGGTAATAGAAAAAGCAAACCAGCGCAAAGATGGGCTGACACAGGAAAGACATTATGGCATTGCCAAAGGATCGCTTTGTGTCTGTCAGCACCTGGGCGGGGATATGGAGCTTTTCGGCCAGGGGAAAGGCGACCAGACTGACCACAAACATAATGGCAATGGTCAGCACCGCCAGTCCCAGGGTGGCCACGGCACCCTGCCATTTCTGCCCCCGGGGGCTGACACAGAAGCTGCTCACCACCGCAAACACCACCGTAAAGGTATCCAGCAAAGGGGAAGGGTTCGGAAGCAAATAGTTATTGAGGGTCCAGATGGCAAGACCCAGCAGGCTTGCCGCCCACACATACAGACGGGGCCGCTTCGGCTCCACCAGTCGGGCGGAGGTATAAAACAAAAGCAGATTGCCCGCCAAGATACCCAGGCAATTGCAGAGAAAAATCAGAGGAAACATTGCTTACCTCCCGGAGTTGTTCTATAAGTTTATTATACATGACACCGCCGGGAAAGCAAGGTGCGCCCAGAAAAAAACGTCGTTTTTAGCAGCGAACCGCCGAAATCCACACCATAACGTCGTTTCTGGCAGATGATGGAGGCGGTTCTGTGTGCTATAATAGCCATAAGATAACGCCCCCGTCCTTTGTACAGGTCCGGGGGACAGGAGGAGAGCGGCGTGTTCAAAAAGAAAAGCATGGAGACGGTCTTAAAGGAGATTTATGAAGCATACCCGGATGCCTTTGCGGACGGGCAGCGGCTTTCCGGTTTGATTGCGGATTTTTCCGGTGGGCAGCTCCGGGCGCAGAAAAATCAATTGGATATTTTCCTGAAATGCGGGGGAAACACCCGCATTCTGGCCCTCCGGGACGAAGCCCCTCGGAGACAGCAGCTGGAATACCGCCGCCTGGTCGGAGAAATGACGGATACCTACGGTATGCAGCAGGAACGCGCCCTGGAAATCAGCAGCACCTTCTGGAAAACGGCACTGGGTACACAGGCCCCGACCATGGGTGGGCAGGAGAAGAACGAGAAGCCGGTAATTAAGCCCTCTGAAAAGCCGGCTGAAAAGCAGCCTGCAAGGCAGAAGCGACAGCAAAATGCGGTACTCGCCTCAGCGGGCAAGCACTGGCAGTGGAAGTCAATTTTCGCACGTATTATGTTTGTGATCGGACTGTATGGGGCAATTTCCTATGCAATTGCACTGGTACTGGTATTCCTAGGTGTAACGGAAACAGATGGCACCATTCAAACTTTGTTTTATTTGGTACATTTCCTGCTATCTGTGTGGTATCTTTTTCGCCTTTTTTCCAATGAGGGAGCGGGGTACCCCGGTGTATACGGCGCACTTGTTTCAAAACTCACCCCACATTTAAAATTTGGGGACGTCCTATTGTACGTCCCATTGATATTTTTTCCCCTTTTGTATTGCTTCTTCTACATGACTGGCGGCCTTATTTTTGTATTCGACCTCGTTTGGAATACAACATTGGTTGGAATTTGGGCCGTATTTCTAGAGTTTGGATTAGTGGCATACAGTTTCTTTACTTCTGTTTGGGCTTGGTGGAGGATGATGGCGTGCGTGGACTCGCTACACCTGGAATCGCTACAGTAGAAAAATAGAGAACCACTACAGTGGGTCATCAGGAAAACAAAGAGAAAAAAATGAACGGACAATGACAGCCGGGGGACTGTTCCGGTCTTCCGGGTGCGGATTCTTTACAAGGTCCTGGCCCTGCTGGGGGCCGGGGACAGGAGGAGAGCGGTGTGTTCAACAAGAAAAGCACGGAGTCGGTCTTAAAGGAGATTTATGAAGCATACCCGGATGCCTTTGCGGACGGGCGGCGGCTTTCCGGTTTGTTTGCGGATTTTTCCGGCGGACAGCTCCGGGCGCAGAAAAATCAATTGGACATTTTCCTGAAATGCGGAGGAAACACCCGCATTCTGGCTCTCCGGGACGAAGCTCCTCGGATACAGCAGCGGGAATACCGCCGCCTGGTCGGGGAAATGATGGACGCCTACGGTATGCAGCAGGAATGCGCCCTGGAAATCAGCAGCACCTTCTGGAAAACGGCCCTGGGTACACAGGCTCCGACCATGGCTGGGCAGGAGAAGAAAGAGACGCCAGTGAAAAAGCCATCGGAAAAGCAGCCACGAGGGCAACGAATAAAGGGACTGCTGATGCTCTTTGGGAAAATGTCCGGCTTTGGATGGTTGATGTTTGCGGTCGGTGCCTATGGCGTGATCACCTGCACGATTCGGTTGATAGAGTGGATGATCACAGATGGGTTTGCAGGTGGTATGTGGATATTATATCTGATGGTCGGGAGTTATCTGTTGGTTGTTGGAGCAAAAGTCTTCTACATGCTTCCCAGGGAGCTTTCCCGGATAGAGGAATCGGTCATATATTCTGAGGTATTCTCCTCTTTTGTTGGTTATACAGAATTTTTAATGTGGGCATTTCTTGCGCTTCTGCTTGATCCGGATGGGCCTACGACTACGACTACGATAGGTATTTTCGCTTGTTGGCTATACACTATAGTCTGGTATGTCAGACTGGAGAAATCTACAAAAAAGAACGGCCCTATGTGGCAGTAGAAAGAAGGAGAGAAAAACAATGAACGGACAATTACAGCCGGGGACTATTCTGGTCTCCCAGGCGCAGATCTCTTATAAGGTCCTGGCCCTGCTGGGGGCCGGGGGACAGGGGGAGGTTTACGAGGTGGAGACCGAGGGGACAAAGATGGCCCTCAAATGGTACTTTCCCCAAACCGCCCTGCCCCAGCAGCTGGAAATTCTGAAACGGCTGGTGGAAATGGGCGCACCGGACAAGGCCTTTTTGTGGCCGGAGGACCTGATTTTTGCCCCGGAGGGAAAGACCTTTGGCTACATCATGCCCCTGCGGCAGAAAAACTACAAGGGCCTGGTGGATTTGCTGAAATGCCGGGTGGAGATGTCCCTCTATACCCGCTGCCGCACCGCCTACAACCTGGCCGGAGCCTACCAAAAGCTCCACGCCTCCGGCAACTGCTACCGGGACATCAACTACAACAACCTGTTCTTTGACCCGGACACCGGGGATGTGCTGATTTGCGACAACGACAATGTGGCCCCCGAGGACATGCCGGGGCTGGTGAAAGGCACTTATGGCTTTATGGCCCCGGAGATCATTCGGGGGGATGCCAAGCCCTCCCGGCATACGGACCAGTTTTCCCTGGCGGTGCTGCTGTTCCACCTGTTCTGCATTGCCCATCCGCTGCTGGGCAAGCGGGAGTCCAATATCAAATGCTGGGACATCCCCGCCCAGGAAATGCTCTATGGCACCCATCCGGTGTTTATCTATGACCCTGCGGACGACAGCAACCGCCCGGACCCGGCGGTTCATGGCAACGCCATTGCCTATTGGAAGGTCTATCCCCAGGACCTCAAGGATTTGTTTACCGAGAGCTTTACCACCGGGCTGGTTGAGCCAAAGCTGCGGGTGACGGAGAAACGCTGGATGGACTTGGCGGCCAATATGATGAGCGGCATTCGCCATTGCCCCAAGTGTGGGGCAGAGGTTTTTTACGACACCGCAAAGGCCGAAAAAGGCCATTGGTGCTGGAATTGCAAAGTCCCCGTGGCCATGGCCGGGGTGCTGCAAATCGGCAGAAGAAGACTGCTGATCCAGCCCGATGCCCGGCTTTACCGCCACCAGATTTCCGGAGATTACGACATGCACACCGTGGTGGGTACGGTAGTTCGGAACCCCAAAAATCCCGCCCTTTTGGGTCTGCGAAACGACAGCCAGGAGAACTGGACCTACCTCAAAACCGATGGCACCCAGCTGCCCATTGCCCCCGGCAGAAGTGCTACCATCGTCCGGGGAGCGGGCATCGATTTTGGCTCTAAAAAAGGCGAATTCAAATAATTATAACTTGGAGGAATAACAAATGGCTGACAAACTGAAAATTCCGGGAGGAGCTTTGGCCAATCGCCCGCTGCATTTTTTCTGGATGGTGGACTGCTCCAGCTCCATGGCCGGTGACAGGATCGGCGCGGTGAACCACGCCATCCAGGAGTGCATCGAACCCATGCGGGAGGAGGCGGCGGGGAACCCCAATGCCCAGCTGTACATCCACACGCTGAAATTCGCCAGCGGCGCATCCTGGGTCACGGCAGAGCCGGTGCCTATTGAGGAGTTTGCCTGGGAGGATGTGGAGGCCAACGGCATTACCGATATGGGCAAGGCCTTTGAACTGCTGGCCGGACAGCTTTCCATGCCCCCTATGCCCGACCGGGCTTTGCCCCCGGTGATCGTTCTGCTGACCGATGGCTACCCCACGGATGACTGGAAGCGGCCCCTGGAAAAGCTGCTGAAAATGCCCTGGGGCAAGAAAGCCGTAAAGGTGGCCATTGCCATCGGCAAGGATGCGGAGCGGAGCGTGCTGGAGGCTTTCACCGGCAACCCGGAGGCCGTTCTGGATGCGGGCAACCCGGAAGTGCTGACCCATTTCATCAAGTGGGCCTCCACCGTTGCAAGTGCCGTTTCCAACCCCACCAGTAATCCTATGGAGGTCGGGGATGTGCAGAAGACGGAGCAGTCCTCCCAGGAAACCCAGGAACCCCGTATGCTGGACGGCAACATCACCCTGCCGGATTTGGATGACGTGAATGCGGAAGATGTGTGGTAAGCACACCGCTGCCATGGGAGAACCCACATGATGCAACGAATTATTGGGGAGTCCATTCAGGGCTATACCCACATTCAGCGAAATCTGGAATGCCAGGATCGAAAGTTGTCCCGGGAATTGGAGGATGGAAGCCTGGTATTGTCCGTGGCGGACGGTCACGGAAGCCGTTCCTGCCCCTATAGCGGCACGGGTGCGGAGCTGGCGGTGAACACCTTTTGCAAACTCATCGAAGAACTCCACTCTGGCTTCCAAAACGCCGGGGACCTATTATCCGACTACCTCAACCACCAGGGCAGCCTGAAATTTGCCCAGACGGTGGAGCGGGCCTGGAAAGAGGATGTACAGGCCTACCACCTGAAAGTAGGCCTGCCCATGCCCATGACCCAGACAGGGGAGGAGGACCTGAACGCCCTCTACCGCCTGTACGGCACCACGCTGCTGGGACTGCTGATTGCGCCAACGTTTGTATTTGCCTTTCAAATCGGGGATGGGGACATCACCTATGCCGACGATGGGGGCGTACAGCCGGTGGTGGTGGCGGACAAGCTCTTAGGGGTGGAGTCCCATTCCCTGTGTTCCCGGGAGGCCTGGAAAAAGGCGGTTTCCACGGTGCGTTTTCAGCCCTGGGAGCAGCATTTTGAAGACTTAAAGACCTATGGCCCTGACACGGCGGCTTCCACGGTGCATTTTCAGTCCTGGGAGCAGCATTTGCCCTGCGCTTTCCTGCTGTCTACCGATGGGCTGTCCAACAGCTATGCGGATGACGAGGCTTTCGGGCAGACCTGCGCACAGTATTTTGAAGCCTTAAAGACCTACGGCCCTGACACGGTGGAGGAAAATCTGCCGGAATGGCTCTCGGAAACCAGTCGTTTGGGCTGCGGAGACGATACCACTTTGCTGATGGCCTACCTCGCTCCTGACGGTTGGGAGCCACAGGCACAGAAAGAAGAAAAAGAGGAGGAATGAGCCAATGAATGCAATGGTCATCCTGCAAAAATGCGGACAGTCCGGAAAGACCTTTGGCATCCGTGTGCAGCAAATGGAGGACGGGGAATGGTACGAAACCTGGGCCTTTCCCATTGACGAGGCCCGGGCAGGCCGGGAGGGGTACACGAGTATGAATATCAAAAGCTTTTTGCCCCAGACTGCGGAGTACCCCGGCTGCCCCTATTGCGGCACCAAGGGCTGGTTTTATGACTGGCACTGCAAGAAAATCAGCTGCTATCACGGCGGGACTCGCCACAGCTGCCCCTGGTGCGGCGGGGAATATGATGTTGTTACATCACAGGACAAGTTTGATTTCAGCGGCGGCGCCCTATAGGAGGCGTACATATGAAACGATGGACAAGCTGGCTTCTTGCCACCGTACTGACGGCGTTTCTGCTGAGCTGCGGCGGAAAAACGGCCCTGGATATTCTGGCCGTTCCGGCGGAAGCCTCCATATGGGATTTATGGAAAAACAAGAAAACCACGGAACTTCGCACGGCGGAGGACTTGGAACAGCTGCGCAAAAACCCGGAGGGCCGTTTTGTGCTGGCCCAGGATATTACGGTGAACGGCTCCACTTTTTCTCCTATTGAGGAGTTTAACGGAACCCTGAACGGAAACGGCCATTGGATTTTTGGCCTGTCTCCCCGGGTCGAGAGCAATGTGGTCACAGGGCTGTTTGATTCCCTGGGCAGCAAGGCCGTGGTGCATAGCCTGGGCGTTGAGGTAAAGGTTCAGATGGATAACCGGCTTCCCGCCCACATTTCCGGCATGGCCAGAAGCAACCAGGGAACCATTGAGTGCTGCTATGTGCTGTCAACCATCCAATGCAGCGCATCCGGTGGGGCAGAGGAAGCCATGGATTTGGGCGTTTACGCACCGGTGGCCCAGAACAACAGCGGCAAAATCAATGATTGCACCCTACAGACCACCGGAACGGGTTTTGGCGTTGTCTACGGTGCTGCGGAGGAAAACAACGGCTCCATTACAAAATGCAAGGTGGAGCTGAATACGGATGGATGCTGGAATGTCAGCGGCATTGCCGCCCGAAACTGGGAAACCGTGAAAGACTGCACGGTATCTGTCAATGCAAAATACGTTCAGTATTTCTATTATGTAGCCTCCCAGAATTACGGCACCGTCCAAAACAGCCAGTTTACCGCCCAATTACAGGCCCCTGTTGCCGCAATGGCATACTGGGATGCCAGCTACCCGGGAATGAACGAGAGCTTTGACAGGTCCAACAGCGTTCAGACAACAAACCTGCCCGATGGCTACAGCATTGGGGGAAGCCAGGGCAGCGGTACCCAGTGGGACCCCTATCTTTTAAGAACGCCGGAGGATTTCGAACAGCTGCGCGCCATGCCAAACGCCTGGTTCCGGCTGGAAAACGACATTGATTTCCGGGGAAGAACATTCTCTCCCATCAAAGAATTCAGCGGCGTTCTGGAAGGAAACAACCATGCCATCTATGGCCTTTCCTATGACTTTGCCCCCGGCGAAAGCATCCGGGCGGCAGCCCTGATCTGGAACCTGACCAGCGAAGGGCGAATCGAAAATCTCACCATTTCCTGTACCATGGATGGGGGCAAACTGGAAAATGCCGACGGCGGGGGATTGGTTCTGAGCAATGGAGGCACCATTATGGGCTGTGCGGTGACGGTCTACGCCGCCAACTGCCATGCCATCGGCGGCATTACCAGGAACAATACAAGTTCCGGCATCATCAAGGACTGCTCCGTATACTTAAACTCCGACAGGTGCCGTTTTGTAGGCGGCATTGCGGAATATCAGACCGGGACGCTGCTGCGTTGTACGGCCCAGCTTGAGGTCAAGGCCCCCACCAGCATGGGCGGCATTTCCTATGCAAACGGCGGCACCCTCCTGGACTGCACCGCAGGCGGCACCGTTGATACAAGAAACACGAATGGCATTTTAGCCTCCCTGGTCGGTGAGGACCTGGGCAACAGCTACGTTTCCGGCTCCCGGGGAGATGTGTACAACACCGCCACCGGAAACTACCTACCCTCCATCGGCAATTCCTAAAACACAAACTACAGGCCCGGCGGATAACCCCGCCGGGCCGTTGTTTTTCAGGCCTCCAGAGATGCGATAAAAGCAGGCTTATCGTCACTGCGGAAGTAGGCAGAGCCGGAGACCAGTACATTTGCCCCGTTTTCCTTAACGATGGGGGCGGTGACGGTGTCGATGCCGCCGTCTACCTCCAGCAGGCACTCGGGATTCGTTTCTGCCAGCCGGTCCCGGAGGGAGGAAAGCTTGGGCATCATGTCTGCCATGAATTTCTGGCCGCCGAAGCCGGGCTCAACGGTCATAACGAGGATCAGGTCTACTTCCGTCAGGAAGGGCTCCAGAGCCTCCGCCGGGGTGCCGGGTTTCACGGAAATGCCGGCCTTGACGCCCATGGAACGGATCTGGGCCAGGGTTTCGTGGATCTTTTCCGGGGTGTCTGCCTCCAGGTGTACGGTGACCAGGTCCGCACCGGCCTCGCAGAAGGCTTTGGCATACCGGATGGGTTCCGTGATCATCAGGTGGACATCCAGAGTCAGGTCTGTGACCTTTCGCAGGCTCTTGACTACGGGGATCCCGATGGAGATATTGGGAACAAAGTGGCCGTCCATGATGTCCACGTGGACCCAGGTGATCCCGGCGGCTTTCATATCCTCCAATTCCCGCTGCAGGTTGGCGAAATCAGCGGAGAGGATCGATGGTGCGACAATAGCCATAATTGGCCCTCCTTATGTGTGTTGTTTTTCATACTATACCAGATTTTTTCCGGTTTCGCAAGGGCGGAGAGGGGAGGAAGAGAAAATCCCAGAAAAAACTTGGGTATTCTCTTGAAATATGGAAAATACTTGGGTATAATAGCCAAGTAAAAGAAAGAAAACGAACATAAAAATAAGGAGGGATCATCAATGGCAAGATATGCCCTGGGCCTGTACGAGAAGGCTATGCCCGGTACGATGACCATTGGAGAAAAATTGGAGTGCGCCAAAGAGTGCGGCTATGACTACGTAGAGCTCAGCGTGGACGAGACCGATGAAAAGCTGGCTCGGCTGGACTGGACAAAGGAGGAGCGTCTGGCGCTGGTAACCGAAATGTACCGGGTGGGTCTGCCCCTGCGGAGCATGTGCCTGTCTGGCCACCGGAAATATCCCTTCGGTGCCAAGGATCCGGAAGTCCGTAAGAGGGGCATGGAGATCATGGAAAAAGCCATTGACCTGGCCGATGACCTGGGGATCCGTACCATCCAGCTGGCGGGCTACGATGCCTACTACGAGAAGGACCAGTGGGAGGGCAGCCGTCAGGCCTTTCTGGAGAATCTGACCAAGGCCACGGAGATGGCTGCCGCCAAGGGCATTTCCATGGGCTTCGAGACTATGGAGACCCCCTTCATGAATACGGTCTGGAAGAGTATGTTCTATGTCAACCACATCGATAACCCTTGGCTGGGCGTCTATCCCGACTGCGGCAATCTGACCAATGCCGCGGTGGCTGACGGCTCCTCCGTCACCGACGACCTCTACTCCGGCCGGGGCCACGTCATTGCCATGCACCTGAAGGCCACAAAGCCCGGCCTGTTCCGGGACATGGTTTTTGACGATCCCACCAGCCACGTGGACTTCGAGGCCGATATTGCCAAGGCCTGGTCTCTGGGCGTCCGCCGATATGTCACCGAAATGTGGTATCTGGGCAGCGAAAAATGGAAGGATGATATCCACACCGCCAACCGCACCATGCGGGCCATTCTGGATCGGCAGAAATAAGAATACGGTTTATCTTCCCGGGTCTTCAAGAAGGCCCGGGAATTTTTGCGCTCCGGTATCTTCCTGGCAGGGCAGACATACACTGCCTCAAAGGAGGCGGTGGGATGGACTGCGACTGGGAGTCTGTGCTGGAGGCCTGCCCCCGGTGGATCCGCCAACCGGTGGACGAGCTTGGGAAGAAGGACCTGCGGGAGCTGCGGCTGCGGCTGGGGAGAGGCCCTCTGCTGGTCTTTGACGGCCGGACCTGGGAGATCCCCGGTTCGATTGCCCCGGAGGATCTGCAATTTTCTGTGAATGCAGCCAGCCAGTATTCCCCTTGGGCGGCGGAGAGTATGGCAAAGGGCTACCTGACTATCCGGGGCGGCCACCGGCTGGGCCTGTGCGGAGAGACGGTTGTGAAAAACGGCTGTGTTGTGGGATTTCGCACCCTAACCTCCCTGTGCCTCCGGGTGGCCCGGGATGTGAGGCGGGACGTGGACCGGAATTGCGAAGATTGGGGTTCCACCCTGATTTTGGGAGCGCCGGGCTGGGGCAAGACCACGCTTTTGCGCAGTCTTGCCAGGAAGCTTTCCGAAAGGCACCAGGTGGCGGTGGTGGACGAGCGTCAGGAGCTTTTTCCGGAGGGATTTTCTCGGGGCCGGGGGCTGGATGTACTCTCGGGCTGCGGCAAGGCCTTTGGCCTGGATCTGGTTCTAAGGACTCTGGGCCCGGAGTATATTGCCCTGGATGAGATCACCGCCCGGGAGGACGCGGCATCTCTTGCCCAGGCGGCAGGCTGTGGGGTCCGGCTCCTGGCAACGGCTCATGCCTCCTGCCGGGAGGACCTGAGGAGGCGGCCCTGCTACCGGCGATTGGTAGAAGAGGGGATTTTTGACACGCTGCTGATTTTACATCCGGACAAGACATACACCCGGGAAAGGATGGAACTATGACCTACAGATGGATCGGCGCTGTGCTGGTGGTGGTTGGCTGCGGAGGCTTCGGCTTCTCCTTGGCTCGGGAAACTGCCCGGCAGGAGCAGCTGCTGAAAGAACTTCTGGACATATTGGACTATATGGAAAACGAGCTTCGGGGACGCTTAACGCCTTTGCCGATGCTCTGCGGACAGGTTGCCCGCCGACAAAAGGGTGTTCTTGGCAGGCTTTTTTCGGGGCTGGCCCGGGCCCTGCGGGAGCACCGGGCCCCGGCGGCGGAGGACTGCCTGCGACTCATTCTGGGGGAATACAAAGAGCTTCCGGGAAAGGTCCGAAAATTATTGTTGCTATTGGGCAGATCCTTGGACCGGTTTGATTTGGCAGGACAACTGAAAGGCATCGCCGCCACCCGGTCTGCCTGCCGCCGAGAGGTGGATGCCCTGCTGGAAAACCGGGATCTTCGCCTGCGGAGCTACAAGACCCTGGGGCTGTGCGCCGGGGCCGCCTTGGCGGTGCTGCTGATCTGACTATGGACATTGACCTGATTTTTAAAATTGCCGCCATTGGCATCATTGTGTCCATCCTCAATCAGGTTCTGTCCCGTTCCGGTCGGGAGGAACAGGCCACAATGACCACCTTGGCGGGGCTTGTAGTGGTGCTGATGATGGTGGCTCAAAAGATTGCGGAGTTGTTTGACCTGGTAAAGACGCTTTTTGAATTCTGATGGAGGACTTTTGGAAATATGCGGCCCTGAGTCTGGTGACGGTCATTTTGGCGGCTCAGCTGAAGGCCAAGCCTGACATGGCGGCCCTTTTGAATCTGGCGGCCTGTGCCATGGCAGCTATGGGAGCTCTGGGGCTCTTTGCGCCGGTGGTATCCCTGCTGGGGGACCTGGAGACCCTGGGAGACCTGGACAGAGGCAGCCTGACCCTTCTCTTAAAAGCCGCCGGAGTGGGGCTGACGGCGGAAATCGCCGGGGCGGTCTGCGCGGACGCCGGGTGCGGGAGCCTGGCGAAGGCGGTGCGGCTGCTGGGTACGGCGGCCATGCTGTGCCTGTCGGTGCCCATGCTGGAAGAGCTTATGGAATTTGTACAGGAGATGATCGGTGGGGCATGAGAAAGATTCTTCTGATTCTGATTTTGGCTGCTTTGCTTGCGGTTCCCGTGTCTGCAGAGCTGGCGGCTCCGGAGGTGCCGGAGGCCGGATCCAGGCTCATGCCAGAGGAAACCAAAGACTTCGGACAGGCCTTGGGCGAGATGCTCCGGGATCTGCTGCCCGTTCTGGCCCCTCATTTTTATGCGGCCCTGGTGGCAAGCGGCAGCCTGACGGCGGTGTGCCTGCTGGTGTCCCTGGTCCCCGGGGATGGGGGACGGACGGGAAACCTTGTGGGTGTGGTGGCAGCCAGCGCCTTGCTCCTGAGCAGTACGGGAGCTATGATCCGCTTGGGGGAGCAGACGGTGACGGACATCAGCGAATATCAGAAGCTGCTGCTCCCCGCTATGACCGCTGCCCTGGCCGCCCAGGGGGGAGCCACGGCGGCAGCGGCACTATATGCCGGATCTGCTGCCTTCAATACCCTGCTGAGTCAATGGATGGTGAAGCTTCTGATCCCGGTGCAGTATCTCTTTTTGGCGGTGTCTATGGCGGGGAATGTGCTGGATAGCGACTTTCTCAAAAGCCTGAAGGATACGATGAAGGGGATGCTCTTGTGGTGCCTGAAAACCCTACTCTCTCTGTTTACGGCCTACTTAGGCATTACCGGCGTGGTGGCAGGCAGCGCCGATGCAGCCGCCGTAAAGGCTGCCAAGGCTGCTTTCGGGACATTGGTGCCGGTGGTGGGCAGCGTCCTGGCAGAGGCCTCTGAGGCGGTGCTGGTGGGGGCAGGAGTGCTGCGGGGCGCTATGGGTATCTATGGCATTTTGGCCATTCTGGCGGTATTTCTGGAGCCCTTCTGCCAAATTGGCATTCAATATCTGATCCTCAAGGCCACTGCTGCCTTCTGCGGCCTGTTTGCGCCGAAGGCGGTGACAACGGTGATCGGGGACTTTTCCGAAGTCATGCGGATGCTTCTTGGCATGACCGGCGCCATCTGCGTTCTGGGCCTTGTGAGTACCGTTTGCTTTCTAAAGGGGGTCAGCTGATGCTGAAGAGCTATGTTCTGAGCCTCGTTGCCGCGGCCTTAGTCAGCGGGGTCCTGCTGGAAGGAGTGGGAGAGGGGCATAGCGGGAAGGTGATGAAGCGGCTCTGCGGCCTGTTTCTTTTGCTGACGGCCTTGGGGCCACTGGGGAGGCTGGATTTGCCGGACCTTGGGGACTTCCAGGGGGTGTGGCGGGAGGAGGCCCAGAGATTTGTGGACCAGGGAGAGGCCTACGCCCAGGTGGAACGAAACCGAGGCATAGAGGCGCAGCTCAGCGCATATGTCTTAGACAAAGCGGCGGCCCTGGACTTCCCGGCGAAAGTCCGGCTGATGCTTTCCGAGGAAGGACTGCCGGAGGGAGTGACCCTGGAAGCCAGCCCCACCCCGGCACAGAAGGAGGCAATGGAGGCATTCTTAAAAACGGAATTGGGGATCCCGGAGGAGGCGGTAGGATGGGTGGAGCCTTAGAAAAGCTTCGGCCCCTGGTCAAAAAGAACGGGCCGGTAATCCTGGTGCTGCTTTTGGGGCTGATCCTGATGCTCTGGCCCCAGAAAAAGGAGGCAGCCCCAGCGGCTGAACCCCAACAGGAACAGACCGAGGACCTGGAAGAAAAGCTGGAAGCCATTCTGGCCCTGGTGGAGGGGGCCGGGGAGACCAGGGTTCTCTTGAGTCTCGAAACCGGGGAGCAGACTGTCTTCCAGGCGGACGAGACCTCATCTACCCAGGAGAACCGCCAAGAGAAAAAGAGCGTCACGGTTACGGTGACGGACGGTTCCCGGCAGCAGCAGGGCCTCATTCGTCAGGTGGCAGCGCCTACCTACCGGGGGGCAGTGGTGGTGTGCCGGGGTGGGGGTGATCCCCGGGTCAAATTGTCGGTGGTGGAAGCGGTATCGGGAGTCACCGGACTGCCGTCCAATCAAATAACCGTTCTGAAAATGAAGTGAGGGGGCATTTTTGTGAAAATCTGGAAGAAGAATCTCATTGCCGCCGCGGTCCTTGTGACGGTCTGCGCCGGTATCTATGTGAACTGGCTCTACGCAAAGGGCCAGGCCACACAGACCCTGACGGAAAGCCTTGATACAGAAAAGGTCATGGGGGAGGATACCCTGGAACTGACCGATGACATGGCCGCCGTGATGAACGGGGAAGAGGTAGATACATCCGGCAATTACTTTGCCGCTGTGCGCTTGTCCCGCCAACAGGCCCGGGATGATGCCATCAACCTATTGCAGGAGGCGGCCTCCTATGAGGGCGGTACCACCAAGGATGCGGAGGCCTCCCGGGATCTGGAGGACATTGTCCAAACCGCTTTGAGCGAAGCCCAGATCGAAAGCCTGATCATTGCCAAGGGCTATCAGGATTGTGTGGCCTATATGACCGGTGACGGCATCTCCGTAGCTGTGGCCGCTCCGGAGGGAGGCCTCCAGCAGCAGGACGTGGCGGTGATTGCCGATGTGGTCATGGCCCAATCGGATTACACCCTGGACACCATCCGGGTGGTGGAGGTGCAATAGAGCGGGAAAACCATCTCCTGGGATGGCAGAGCGAAGCCCCCCAACGGGTGCGGGGCGGCACGCAGGACTGACCTGGTGCCGCCCCTCTTTCGACTCGGCGAAGCCGGGCTGCCTTCCCTCAGGGGAAGGCTTTTTTGCGTTATAAAAATAGTTCTGGAAAAATGGAGCAAACTGTGTTATTATAAAGTGAAAAGACTATGCAAAGGAGGAGACGGCTGGATATGAATTGGCTGCAAAGTGTACTTTACGGATTTCTGACAGGGGCATCGGATGTTCTGCCGGTTTCTTCCCGGGCCCACGGGATCTTGCTGCTGAAAATTTTCGGCACCACCATCGATGGAAACCTCATGCAGCTGTTTCTCCATCTGGCGGCCATGCTGGCCATTTACATGAGTTCCCGTCCCACCATTACCCGTATCCGCCGGGCTCTGGCGCTGAAACGGATCCCCAAGCGGAAGCGGCGCAGACCCTTGGATACCAAGAGCTTAATGGATTTCCGTCTGCTGCGGACTACGGCGGTGCCCATTGTCCTTGCGTACCTGTTCTACGACAAGCTTTTTTCACTGGGCTCCAATATGATGCTGGTGGCTTTTTTCCTGCTGCTGAACGGACTCATTATCTACATACCTCGCTTTCTGCCCACCGGCAATAAGGATGCCCGGACTATGAGCCGGGTAGAGGGGCTGCTTATTGGACTGGGAGGCGCTCTGAGCATTTTCCCCGGCATTTCTGCCATGGGAGCCATGCTGTCCGTCAGTTCCGTGTGCGGGGTGGATAAGGAATATTCCCTGGGAAATGCCCTGTTGGAGACAATGCTGATTTTACTGTGCGTATCCGTCAACGATATTTTGCGCATCGCCTCCACGGGACTGAAGGATGTGACCTTCCAGATGGTGCTGGTGTGCCTGGTGACGGCGCTGGCCGCCTTTGTGGGAACACTTCTTGGTATGAAATTGCTGAAAACCATTGCCAAAAATGGGGATTTTTCCATTTTTTCCTTCTACTGCCTGGGCCTGGCCCTGTTTACCTTCTTCCTGAATCTCATTGCTTGATTGGAGGCACCCTCATGGCTGAAAAGAAAACGACACGGGCGGACGCGGTGGCCGCCGGTACGAAAAAACCCGCCGCCAAAAAGGGGGGCAAATCCACCCCGCCAAAGAAAAAAGCGCCTGAAAGGGTAAAAAAAGGCAATCAGGACTTTTCCGGGGGGCTGGCTCCCAATGTCGTGATTGCCGTTTTCAGCGTTATCCTGCTGATTTTGTTCGTTGTGATCGCGGTGAATCCCGACGGGGCGCTGCTTCGGTTCCTGAAGTCCGTCATCCTAGGGCTGTTGGGACAGGCCGGATTCTATTTTTCCATTCCGGCCCTCCTGTATCTCTTCATCATTCAGACCCTTGGGCGTAAGCACAGCCCCACCATGCGCAGTGTGTGCCTGGTGCTATTCGTGTTTTTCAGCGGCAGTATTTTTCACCTGGTTGTGCAAGATCAGGGCATGGCAGAGGGTTTAGCCGTAATTCCGGATCTCTACACCGGGGGGCTGGAGGGCCGCACCGGCGGCGTTCTCTGCGGTGGATTGGCGATGCTCCTGCGCTGGCTCTGCGGAAACGTGATCGCCTACCTCGTTCTGATCGTCTGCGCAATCCTTACGCTTCTGGGCTCCATGGAGATCACCATTCCCAGCGTTATCCGGGCCATCGCCAACCGGCCCCGGGAGGAGTTTGACGAGGAGGAAGAGGAAGACAATTATATTGAGCCCGCGGCAGTGGTGGTGAACCACATTGCCAACAAAAAAATCGAGCAGAAGCGCCGCCAGCGGCAGATGCCGCCTCCGGGTACCACTCAGGAGGAGCTGCCCCCCGTGTCCCAGCAGCGGACAAAGCCTCAGCCCCGGCAGGAGCGGAAGCCGGCCCAGGTGCCCCAGATTCCCCAGGCTGCTCCGGAGCCTGAGTACGGTACTCCGTCTCGGGGAGCAGATGTGATGAATACCATTGATCTGGATATTGATACCCCCATCTACGGCACCCCGGTTAAGAAAGAAACCGGTATCCCCGTCCCCAAGGCTCCTCAGGAGCTGGAGGAACAGACGGAAGATAGGATTCCGGTGAGGATGCCGGAATTCGTCAAAGAAGAGCCGGTCCTCAGACCGCAGCCGGTGGCAAAGCCCCAGAGTGCTCAAAGATCAGCGCGGCAGGAGGCTCCCAAGGCTGCCGAGGTGGATGTACCCGCCAAGGTTACCGGCAAGGAGGCGGCAGAATCCGCCAGGCAGGTGGCGGCGGAAATCGCCCAGGGTCAGCAGGAGGAAAAGCAAGCCTACTGTTTCCCGCCCATTGATCTGCTGCGCCGTCCTGCCGGTTCTGCCGCCGACGGCACCGAGGAGATGCGGGAGAATTCTGCCAGACTCAACGAAACCCTGGCCTCGTTTCACATCGATGCCCACATCATTAACGTTACCCGGGGTCCCAGCGTTACCCGGTACGAGGTGGAGCTGGACAAGGGTGTCCGCCTGAGTAAGCTCACCTCCTGCGCCGACGACATCGCTTTGAGCCTGGGTGCTTCCGGTGTCCGGATCGCGGCCGTTCCAGGGAAAATTTCCATTGTGGGCATTGAGGTGCCGAACCGCACCGTTACCACTGTTTCTCTTCGGGAGGTCATCGATTCTCCCGCCTTTGCCAACGCCAAGGGCAAGTCCTCCTTCTCCGTGGGCAAGGATATTGCCGGTAACTGCATTGTGGGCAATATTGCGAAAATGCCCCATATGCTCATCGCCGGTACCACCGGCTCCGGTAAATCCGTGTGCATGAACTCCATTATCATCAGCCTGCTTTACAAGGCGGGGCCTGAGGATGTGAAGCTGATCATGGTGGACCCCAAAATGGTGGAATTGGGCATCTACAACGGAATTCCCCAGCTGCTGATTCCTGTGGTGACGGACCCCAAAAAGGCTGCCGGTTCTCTGCAATGGGCAGTGACGGAAATGCTCCGCCGGTATAAGCTGATGTCTGACGCGGGCGTCCGGGATCTGGAGTCCTACAACAGCATTATGGAAGGGGAGGAGGATGGCCAGCGGCTTCCCCAGGTCATTGTGATCATCGATGAGCTGGCAGACCTGATGCTGGTTGCTGCCAAAGAGGTGGAGGATTCCATCTGCCGCATTGCCCAGATGGGCCGTGCCTCCGGTATGCATCTGATCATTGCCACCCAGCGGCCCTCCGCCGATGTCATCACGGGCCTGATGAAGGCCAACATTCCCTCCAGAATTGCCTTCTCCGTGGCCTCCGCCATGGAATCGAGAATCATTTTGGACACCACCGGTGCCGAGAAGCTGGTGGGCAAGGGCGATATGCTCTATGCTCCCATTGGATGCGGCAAGCCTCTCCGGGTTCAAGGCTGCTTTGTCACCGACAGCGAGGTGGAGGCAGTGGCCGGCTTCGTGAAGGAGCACTATGTGGCGGACTACAACCAGCAGGTGCTGGAGGAAATCGAGAAGAAGGCCCAGCAGACCGGCAAGAACGGCAAGGGCGCTTCTTCCGCTGCCGACCCGGAGCCCAATGACGAAGAGCTGGAAGGGGACGAGCTTCTGCCTGCCGCTGTGGAAGTGGTGCTGGAAACCGGCCAGGCCTCCGTATCCATGCTGCAGCGAAGGCTGAAGCTGGGCTATGCCCGGGCAGCCCGGATCGTGGATGAGATGGAGGAAAAGGGTATCGTCGGCCCCTTCCAGGGCTCCAAGCCCCGGTCCATCCTCATCACCAAAGAAGAATGGGCCGCCAGAAACGGCCAGACAGCCGAGGAGGAGCCCCCCTTCGACCCGGACGTACCGGACGAGCTGCTGTGATTTGCTGCCGCCTCCAGAAAGGAAAATCTGGAGGCGGTTTTTTGAAATTTTTTTCTTTTCCCTGCAACGAATTTCGTTTTTTCCCGTCTATATAGGTAGAAAGACAAAAAGGAGGTTGCTAAGACATGGAGGACGAGAAAATCATCCGCCTGTACAACGCCCGGTCTGAGGAGGCCATATCCGAAACGGCCCAAAAATACGGCCACTACTGCTACAGCATCGCTATGAATATTCTTTCCAATGAGGAGGACGCGGAGGAGTCGGTGAATGACACCTGGTACGCTGCCTGGCAGAGCATTCCGCCCCAGAGGCCCCAGATCCTGTCGGCTTTTTTGGCCAGGCTGACCCGGAACTTTTCCCTGGACCGGTGGCGGAAGCTGCGGGCCTTCAAGCGGGGCGGGGGAGAAGTGGCCCTGGCGCTGGAAGAGCTGCGGGACTGCGTGTCCGGCAAGGAAAGTGTCGAGGGAGAACTCATTCGGAAGGAGACCCTGCGGAGCATCGACTGTTTTTTGGGAACATTGACCGCCGTAGAACGCAGCGTATTTTTGTGCCGCTACTGGTACTTGGATTCCAGTCAGGAGATCGCAGCCAAGTCGGGCTTCTCCGAGACCAAGGTCCGGTCTATGCTCCACAGGCTCCGGATTCGCCTGGACAAGCACCTGGAAAAGGAGGGACTGAGATGACGGAAAAAGAGTTGCTGGATCTACTGGGAGACGTGCGCCCGGACTACATAGTCCAGACGGAGGCTTTTCGCCGGGGCGGGGTGAGTCCCAGGAGAAAGCGGCATACCGGGCGGCGGGTGCTGTCTATTGCCGCCATGCTGGCGGCGGTGCTGGCGGCAGGAGCCTTGGTCCGGTTCGGCCTGGCTCCTCACTGGAAGCAGGGAAAAGCGGAGACGGCTGCAACTATGGCAGCCCAGAGGGCTGATGAATCCATCACCTGGCAGGAGGAGATCCTGAATGGCGCAGCATTCTATAGCCAGGACTACGAGAAGGAAATGACGGTCCTATCCTATACGGAGAAGGCCCAGGAGCTACGGGGAACCGAGGTGTTTGGCCTCTGGCGCTACGCCATCCTGGATATGGACGGGAACGGAACCCAGGAGCTGGTCATTCAGTACCGGATGGTGGACAGAGGTGTTTTCTATAGCGACAGCGAAGGAGAAGAAACCCAGATAGAAGACGGAAACGGATACTTCTATGGAGAAGAGCAGACCCTGGTTTTCTGGAAGACCGGAGAAAAAATTCTGGAACGGAGCTATTACACCCGGCAAATGCAGCACATCCGGGCAGACGGTGCCTTCTATTGGTCCAGCAGCAGCTCTGAGCACGGCTGGGCAAGGCTCACGGGGCTGGACGGGGAAGACCCCAGCGAAATGGAGATTTCCGGAGACCTGCGGGACCAACCGGAACCGGATTGGCACTCCTTCGACGGCGGCGACGAGCACAGCGAGGCGGGACCCTCTCCGGACGAGCTGTGTCGGCTGAAGGAGCGGACCATCCAGTATGTGGATGGCGAGGGAAACGAAACGGCTTTGAGCGTCAGCTTATTTATTGGGGAACGGTATTCCATCGAAATGCCCCAGAGTGGCTGGACGCACAGCCAGGAAAGCTACGCTGGGTTCACCTCCGACCTTTGGAGTCCGGAGGAAAACCCCAATGCCACCCTGCGAGTATTCCGAATCTACGGCGACAGCAACGCCGCCGAGAGCCTGATGTTCCAGACAGAACAGGGATGGAACTTCTTCCCGGACAAGCGGGGAAATCTCTATGGTGAGAAGGGCGGCATGGTTATGAATGTCAGCTTCTACAAGGCGGAAGTAGAGACCTTTGTCATCATCCGTACTTACCCTCAGGAAGCCTACGAGGGCTGGGGCCGAACGCTCAGCGTCCTGGAGGATACTTTCTCCGCTTGGCCGACAGAGATAAGGACAAAGTACCCGCTGGGATAGAACAACTCCATACCTTCCCTTGGGGGAAGGTGGCCCCGCAGGGCCGGAAGAGGGGCGGAACGCAGAACCGATTTACAGCCCCCGCCGGTAGGCCGCCTTCCCCTACGGGGAAGGTGGCTCGGCGCAGCCGAGCCGGATGAGGGGAAACCCAGCCCGCCCTCTCGTAATGAGAGGGCTTTTTTTGCGCAAAATTGCCGTTGCATATTCTGCCAAACTGTGCTATACTGTAACCAATCATACACCCGGAGGCGTTTATGTCGGAAATGACGGATTTTCAGAAGAAAATCGGGGTTTTATTCCCGAAAATATCCATTTGTTTTGAAGAACCTCTGTCGAAACATACTTCTTTCCGTATCGGCGGACCGGCGGAAGCTATGGCCTTCCCGAAAAATCGGGAGGAATTGGCCGAACTTTTGAAAAAGTCCTGTTTGTGGGACCGAAAGCCTGTTATCCTGGGAGCCGGAACCAATGTTCTGGCTCCGGACGAAGGGATGAAGGGGCTGATCATCTGCCTGAAGGATTGCCTGGACGGCATGGAGCGGGTAGACGGCACCTCCATTCGGGTTATGGCCGGGGTAACGATGGCAAGGGCTGCGGTGTTCGCCGCCTCCCAGGGCCTTTCCGGCCTGGAATTTGCCCACGGCATTCCCGGGACCATCGGCGGCGGCGTATATATGAATGCCGGGGCTTACGGCGGGGAGCTGGGGAGCCTCTGCCAGGAAGTGGAGCTCATGGACCGGGAAGGGAAGACCCATGTCCTGACCCATGAGCAGATGGACTTTTCCTACCGGCACAGCTGCCTGGAAGAAACCGATTGGATCGTGGTCAGCGCCCTGCTGAGTCTGGAGCCCGGGAAGGAAGAGACCATCCGGGCCAGAATGAAGGAGCTGCAAGCCAAGCGTCTGGCCTCTCAGCCCCTCAATTACCCCTCTGCCGGGTCTGCCTTTAAGCGCCCCCAGGGAGGCTATGCCGCCGCGCTCATCGACCAGGCAGGACTCAAAGGCTTCCGGGTGGGGGATGCCGCCATTTCCGAAAAGCACGGGGGCTTTGCCGTGAATCTGGGGAAAGCCACAGCGGAGGATATGAAGACGCTTTTGCAGGAAGTCTCCGAAAAGGTGGAGGCCCAGTCCGGCATTCATTTGGAGCCGGAAATTCGCGTCTGGTAACAGAAAGAGAGGAAAAACATGCTATCCTTTTCCGGCTCTGCCAAGGCGGAGGTTTGCAAAGAATATCCCCAGTCCGGTTGCTGCGCATTGGCGGAGTGTTTCGGCATTTTGCTGTTTTGCAACAGTTTTTCAGCGGACTGCATCAAGATCATTACCGAGAGTCAGGACTTTGCCAGGCTGCTGCCGAAGCTCTTTCGGAAGGCCTTTGGCCTGTCCTTCGACTCCTGTCCGGAGGAGGGGAGCACCGGCAAGCAGGTGTTTGCGATCCGCTCCAAGGAGAAGATCACAAAGATCATGGAGTCCTTCGGCTTCAGCCCGGAGGACACCCTGTCCCTGCATATCAATCTGCCGGTGGTGGAGGAGGATTGCTGCAAGGCCTCCTTTCTCCGGGGGGCCTTTTTGACCGGGGGAAGCGTTACGAGCCCCGCCAAGTCCTACCACATGGAGCTGGCCTCCACCCACCAGAGTGTGGTGCGGGAGTGTGACGCGCTGATCCGGGACACCTTGGGATTTTCCCCAAAGACAGCTTCCCGGGCCGGCGGCAAGGTGCTGTATCTGAAGCAAAGTGACCTGATTTCCGATTTTTTGACCTACTTGGGGGCTCCGGTGGCCGCTATGGGGATCATGGAGGCCAAGCTGGAGAAGGAACTCAACAATAAGGTGAACCGCTGCTGCAACTGTGACGATGCCAACACCTCCAAGGTGGTGGAGGCGGCCCAGGAGCAGCTGGCGGCCATACGGGTCCTGCGGGAAAAAGAAATGGTGGAGGCCCTGCCCGGAAAGCTCCAGGCGGCGCTGAAAGCCCGGGAAGAAAACCCGGAGGCAACATTGACGGAATTGGCGGCGATGATGGAGCCTCCCATTACCAAGCCTGCCATGAACCACCGGCTGAAACGCATTGTAGAAATTGCGGGGGAGGTGCGGGAATGAGCTTTGTCCATCTGCACGTCCATACGGAGTACAGCTTGTTAGACGGTGCCTGCCGCATCGATTCCATGATGGACCGGGTCAAGGAGTTGGGCCAGACTGCCGTGGCCATTACGGATCACGGAGTGATGTACGGCTGCATTGACTTCTACAAAGCCGCCAAGGCGGCAGGGATCAAGCCCATCATCGGCTGCGAAGTGTATGTAGCCCCCCGCCGGATGACGGACCGGACCCACGGCATCGACAACGAGAGCTATCACCTGGTGCTCTTGTGCGAAAACCGGAAGGGCTATGAAAACCTGTGCTATCTTGTGTCCGAGGCCTTTCTTCACGGCTTTTACAGCAAGCCCCGGATCGACCTGGAGCTGCTGGAGCAGTATCACGAGGGCCTTATTGCCCTCTCGGCCTGCCTGGGCGGTGCCATTCCACAGGCGCTGCTGGCCGAGGATTACGAAGGCGCCAAGGCCTATGCCCTGCGGATGTCCCGGATGTTTGGGCCGGAGCGCTTCTACCTGGAATTACAGGACCACGGCATTGACAAGCAGCGGCCTGTGAATCAGGGCTTGCAGCGGCTGGCCCGGGAGACAGGGCTGCCTCTTGTCGTTACCAACGATGCCCACTATCTGCGCAAAGAGGATGCGGACATTCAGGATGTGCTGCTGTGCATCCAGACGGGAAAAACCGTAGACGAGATCAATCGGATGCGGTTTGAGACCCAGGAATTCTATTTAAAAAGTGAACAGGAGCTCCGGGAGCTGTTCCCAAACTGCCCGGAGGCCTTTGACAATACGGTGAAGATCGCCCAGATGTGCAATGTGGATTTTACCTTCCACGAGTACCATCTGCCTGCCTACCCGGTGCCGGAGGGCTGCACAAACGAAGAATACTTCCGTAAACTCTGCGAAGAGGGATTCCGGGAGCGGTATCCTGACGAACCCAGGGAGTACCGGGAGCGGATGGAGTATGAAATCAGCGTCATCAGCTCTATGGGCTATGTGAACTACTACCTCATCGTCTGGGACTTTATCCACTATGCCAAGTCTGTAGGGATTCCGGTAGGCCCAGGCCGTGGCTCCGGCGCAGGCTCTATTGTGGCCTACTGCATCCACATTACGGAAGTGGATCCCATGAAGTATAACCTGATCTTCGAACGGTTCCTGAATCCCGAGCGGGTGAGCATGCCCGATTTTGATACGGACTTCTGCCAGGAGCGACGGGGAGAGGTCATTGACTATGTCTACCGAAAGTACGGCTCCGACCGGGTGGCTCAGATCGTCACCTTCGGCACCATGGCTGCCCGGGGCGCTATCCGGGACGTGGGCCGGGTGCTGAATTTCACCTTTGCTGAGACGGATGTGGTTGCCAAGCAGGTTCCGGCAGGGCCCCATGTGACATTAAAATCCGCCCTGGCCGAGTCTCCCAGGCTCAAGGAAATGTACGACGGGGACCCTAGAGTTCATCAGCTTATCGACACCGCCATGCGCCTGGAGGGTATGCCGCGGAACACCTCTACCCATGCCGCCGGTGTGGTCATCACCGCCCAGCCGGTGTGTTCCTACGTGCCATTAAGTAAAAACGACGATACCATTGTCACCCAGTACACCATGACCACCATCGAGGAGCTGGGACTGCTGAAAATGGATTTTTTGGGGCTGCGGAACCTGACGGTGATCCAGGATGCGGAAAAGCAGATCCAATTGCTGGAGCCGGATTTTCGAATTGATCGGGTGCCGGACAATGATCCGGAGACCTTTGCCATGCTCTCCGAGGGCAAGACCCAGGGCGTTTTTCAGATGGAATCCGCCGGTATGACCGGCGTGTGCGTCAATATGAAGCCCAGCTCCATCGAAGATATCACCGCTATTGTGGCCCTCTACCGCCCCGGCCCCATGGACTCTATTCCGAGATTCATCGCGAACAAGCTGGATGCCTCCAAGGTCACCTACAAAACGCCGCTGCTGGAGCCGATCCTGAAGGTGACCTATGGCTGCATTGTCTACCAGGAGCAGGTTATCGAGATTTTTCGGAACCTGGGCGGTTACACCATGGGTCAGGCAGACAATATCCGGCGGGCCATTTCCAAGAAGAAGCTGAAGGTCATTGAGGAGGAGCGCAAGGTTTTCGTCTATGGAGACCCCGGTCAGAATATCAGCGGCGCCATTGCCAAAGGGGTATCCGAGACGGCGGCCCAGTCTATCTACGATGAGATCGTAGATTTTGCCAATTATGCCTTCAACAAATCCCACGCGGTGTGCTATGCCGTGGTGGCCTATCAGACGGCCTACCTCAAGTGCCACTATCCGAAGCAGTATATGGCGGCCCTGATGACCTCCGTGCTGGACTCCGCCGTGAAGATATCCACCTACATTGCCGAGTGCAAGGAGCTGGGCATTGCCCTGCTCCCGCCGGACATCAACCATTCCGAGGACCACTTCTCCGTAGAGGAGGGGGGCATTCGCTTCGGCCTGGGTGCCGTGAAGAACATCGGACGGGGCCTCATCCGGTCTGTCTCCGCCCAGCGGAAGGAGAACGGGCCCTTCAAGTCCCTCCAGGATTTTCTGGAGCGGATGGAGGAAGGAGAGCTCAACAAGCGGGCGGTGGAAAACCTGATCCGCTGCGGGGCCATGGACTGCTTCGGCAATCACCGCAGCGAGCTCATCGGGGTCTATGAGGCTCTGATGGACAGTATTGCCTCCAGCCGGAAAAAGAACCTGGAGGGGCAAATGGGCCTGTTCGCCATGCTGGAGGAGGACACGCCTTCCGCCCGGATCGAAATCCCCCGTAAACAGGAGTTTACCAAAGCCGAGCTTATGGCCATGGAGAAGGAGACAACCGGTATCTACCTGACGGGCCATCCTATGGATGATTACCGGAAGTATCTGAAAAATACCCATGTGAAGCCCATTGGGGAGCTTATGGAGGAAGGCAGCCCCTATCATGATGACGATGTGGTCAGCGTGGCGGGCATCGTCCAGGTGATGAAGACAAAAACCACCAAGAACAATTCCATGATGGCCTATGTGACGGTGGAGGACGATACAGCCTCCATGGAAATGCTGGCCTTTTCCAATGTCCTCAACCAGTATGGCAGCATCCTTCGGGAGGGCAGCGCCCTGGTCATCACCGGGCGGCTGTCCATGCGGGATGACAAGGATCCCCAGATCGTGATCAACCGGATTCGGCCTATGTCCGATTTCTCCCAAGCCAGGGAGCCGGAAGGGGCGGGAAAGCCCCCTGCCATGGAAACTGGCCAGGGAAAGACGTTGTATCTGCGTCTGCCTGGGGAATCGGATCGGCGGTATCCCAAGGTGAAAGCCATTCTCAATATGTTTCCCGGGAACAACCCTGTGGTGCTCTTTTTTGCCGATACCAAAGCCCGCCGGGGCACCCGGTGCGTTTACTGGGACAGTATGCTGGGGGAGCTGGAACGGGTATTGGGAAAAGAGAATGTTGTGCTGAAATAGCTTTTCATTTGAGAATATTTGTGTTATAATACCAGAAACGAAAGGAAGCTGATGCCTTGAAAAAGAGATGCCTTTTTGGCGCGCTGCTTCTGGCGGCGAGTCTGTCCCTCAGCGCCTGCGGCTACCGCACGGTGCAGGAGATGTATCGCTTCCCCAAGCGGACCCAGGAATATACGGCGTTGCAGTCCACCATTGAGCAGGCCATGAGCGGCATGGAGTTTGCCTCCCCCGTTACGGGGGAGAATCAGCAGACGGTCCAGACTGCGGACCTGGATGGGGACGGACGGCAGGAATACTTGGTTTTTGCCAGAGAAAATTCGGAAAAGCCCCTGAAGATCCTGATTTTTCACGAAACCGAGGATGAGCAGTACTATCTCATGGAAACGCTCCATATGAACGGCTCTGCCTTTGAGGCGGTGGAGTACGCGGATATGGACGGCCGCCCCGGTAAGGAACTGGTTATCGGCCGCCGCCTGAGTAATCAGGTGATGCGCATTGCGGCGGTCTACTCCTTTGCCGACGGGCAGAGTGACCAGCTCATCAACACCATCTATACCAAATTTTTAACTACTGACCTGGACGAGGATGGGATCCAGGAGCTGGTGGTCATCCGGGAGGGGGACACGGATGTGTCCGCCGGATCCAGCGTGATCTATACCCTCCAGGGGGAGAGTATGGAACGGTCCCGGGAGGTCCGGCTCAGCCAGCGGGTGGAGCAGATCAAGCGGGTGAAGATCAGCCGCCTGCAAAGCGGGGAGCCTGCCGTGTACGTTTCCAGCACCATCAACGACAGTGCCATTGTGACGGATGTGCTGATGATGAAAAACGGAGAGTTTATCAATCTCAACAGCACAGGCCGCCTGGCCTACTCCGTGAAAGCCCTGCGCAACTACTACCTATATATGAGCGACATTGATGAAGACGGCATTATGGAGCTGCCCAGTCTTCTCGATATGCGCAGTGTCCATCCGGAGCTGGAGAGCACCGAGCCCCAGCAGCTGGTATACTGGTATGCCATCGATTCCGAAGGCCGGCAGACGGAAAAGCTCTATACCTTCCACAATGTGGAAGGAGGCTGGTATTTAAGACTGAACATCGATGCCAACCAGGCGGACCGGATGAGCGTGGAGCGGGACGGCCAGAAGCTGAATTTTTACATATGGGATGAGGGCTTTGAGGACGCAAGGCTCCTGTTTTCCATCCGGACCCTTACGGGAAAGGACCGGATCCAGGAGGCCAGCAAGGATAATCAGATCGTCCTGTATCAGACGGATTCCGTGATTTATACGGCCAGGCTGGAAACAGGCGGCCTTGCCAGCGGCATTACCCAGGAGTATCTGGCGGATAGTTTCCGCCTCATGGGAATCGATTCCAAGAAGGAAGGATAGTAGGGCTATGAAAAAAGTGCTTATATTGGAAGATGAAGAGAATATCCGCAGCTTTGTGGTGATCAACCTACGGCGGGCCGGATACGATGTGCTGGAGGCTGGCACCGGCATGGATGCGCTGGACCGGCTGGCGGAGAACCCGGACATCGGCGTAGCTATCCTGGACATTATGCTGCCGGATATCGACGGCTTCGAGGTTTGCCGCCGAATCCGGGCCACCAGCAAGCAGATCGGCATCATCATGCTCACTGCCCGGACCCAGGAAATGGACAAGGTCACAGGGCTCATGACGGGCGCTGACGACTATGTGACGAAGCCCTTCTCTCCCGCGGAGCTTACCGCCCGGGTGGACGCCCTCTACCGCCGCATCGGCGGGGACAGCAACGCCAGCCCAGAGCTGCTGACTCAGGGCCCCTTCGTCATGAACACCAGAAACCACACTCTGGAAAAGTCCGGCGAACGGATCCGCCTGACCCAGGTGGAGTACGCCATTCTGAAGCTCTTTATGCAGAACCCGGGCCGGGCCCTGAGCCGGGAGGACATCCTCTCAGCCGTGTGGGGCAAGGATTATGAGGGGGAGCTGAAGATCGTGGATGTGAACATCCGCCGCCTGCGCATCAAGATCGAGGACGACACCGCCAACCCCACCTATATCACCACGGTGTGGGGCCTTGGCTATAAGTGGGGCGCCTAAGTGAAATTGACCTTCAAAAAAATCGGCAACCTGCATAAGCGATGGCTGATGAACATCACGCTCATCATCATCGCTGTAGGATTGGTGTGCGTGGCGGTGGTCACCGCATCCTACGCCTACTATTGCTACAACAATATGGACTCTGACCTGCAAAACCGTGCCAAAAGCACCACAGAGTTTTTTAAAGACTATTTGGGGCAGGATTACGACTCCTTCTACGAGTCCTGCATCGCCTATACCCAGACCTTTGAGGACGGGGCCGGGCTGGAGCTGGAGCTGCAATTTATTGACAAGGATGGGAAAATCGTTTCCTCTTCCTATGGTACCTGGGCGGTTTCCTCCCCCCAAACGCCGGAAATCCAGCAGGCTATCTCCACCCGAAGCATTCAGCCCTTTGTGGGCCGGGATCCGGACACCGGGGAACGGATCATGGCTGTCAGCAGCCCTATGATCTATAGCAGCGGTGAGGTCATCGGGGTTCTGCGGTTTGTCACCTCTACCGCGGTGATGGACGGGGAGATCGTGGGCATTGCTTTTATCAGCCTGGGAGTTCTGGCGGCGGCACTGCTTATTGTGCTGCTCTCCAGCAGCTTCTTTATCAGGTCCGTCATGACCCCTGTGGAGCAGATCACAGAGAAGGCCAAGCGCATTGCCAACGGCAGCTACGGAGCCCAGATCAAGACCAAGTACAACGATGAGATCGCGGACCTGGCGGACACCATTAACGAAATGTCCGTAAAGATCAGCCAGAACGAGAAGATGCAGGCGGAGTTCATCTCCCAGCTTTCCCACGAGCTGCGGACCCCCCTCACCGTCATCAACGGCTGGAGCGAGACCCTGCTTGCGGATGAAAAGCTGGACCCGGATACGGCTCAGGGGCTGAAGATCATTTCCTCGGAGGCCAAGCGCCTGACGGAAATGGTTATGGAGTTACTGGACTTCACAAGGCTCCAGGACGGCAGAATGACTCTGACTGTAGAAATGACGGACCTTCGGAGTGAATTCGAGGATACGGTCTTTATGTATGGCAGCCGCCTGGCCCAGGACGGCATTACACTGGAATACCTGGAAAACGACGAAGAGATCCCGGAAATTCCCTGCGACCCCAAGCGCCTGCGGCAGGTGTTCCTGAACATCCTGGACAACGCGGCCAAGCATGGCAAGGACGGTAAGCGCATTGAGGCAAGCATCTCCTATGAAGGGGACTGCGTGGTGGTCCGCATCCGGGACCACGGTCCCGGCATTCCTGAGGATGAGCTGCCGTTGGTCAAAAAGAAATTCTACAAGGGCAGCTCTAAGGCCCGGGGTACCGGCATCGGTCTGGCGGTCTGTGATGAGATCGTCCAGCTTCACGGCGGTACCCTGACTCTGGAGAATGCCGAGGGCGGCGGTACACTGGTAACGGTGAGCCTGCCTGCCTCTCAATAGAAAGGAAACTTATGGCAAATCAAGAGAAATTCAAAACCTCCATCGGCGGTCAGGCCCTCATCGAGGGCATCCTCATGCGTGGCCCGGAGAAGGACGCCATCGTCATTCGGGGAGCCGAGGGAATGCAATTGGAGGTGTCAGACCGGAAGGTCTATCCGGAAGGATCCTGGAAGCGGTGGCCCTTTATCCGGGGTGTCTTCAATTTCTTCGATTCCCAAGTGGTGGGTGTGAAAGCGCTGATGCGCTCGGCAGACCTGGCCCCGGAGGAAATGCAGGAGGAGCCCTCCAAATTCGATCAATGGCTGGAAAAGAGGCTGGGAAGCGAAGCCTTCCAGAAGGCCCTGGTCAGTATTGCTGTGTTTATGGGTCTGGGGCTGTCGATCCTGCTCTTTTTCCTGCTGCCTATGACGGTTGCCTCCTTCTTTGATGGGCGCATCACAAGCGTGCTGGAAATCAACCTGTTAGAGGGCCTGATTCGGATGGTCATCTTCCTGGCCTATATGTTCCTGGTGTCCCGGATGAAGGAAATGCGCCGGGTATTCTCCTATCACGGGGCAGAGCATAAGACCATCCGCTGCTACGAGTGCGGCCTGCCGCTGACCGTTGAGAACGTGCGGCAGCAGACCCGGTTTCATCCCCGCTGCGGCACCAGCTTCCTGCTGGTGGTGATGGTGATCTCCGTGCTGATGTTCTCCATCGCTTCCTCTTTGCTGCTGTCTGTTTTTCCGGGGCTGGCTACCCTGCGAGGGACCTTTGGCTACCGGTTTTTAATGATCGTCTTCAAGCTGGCCCTTCTGCCCTTGGTGGTCAGCGTCACCTATGAGATCAACCGCTGGGCCGGCCGGCATGACAACGGCTTTACCCGGGTGCTGACGGCTCCCGGCATGTGGCTTCAGCGCTTCACCACCAATGAGCCTGATGACTCTATGATCGAGGTGGGCATTGCTGCTGTCCAGGCGGTGCTGCCCAAGGAGGAGGGGGCGGACCGGTGGTAACGACCCTTGGGGAGCTTTATTTGCGCTCCCGGGAGGCTCTGATGGAGACGGAGGAACCCCAGATGGCCGGGCAGATGGCCCGAGACCTGGTCAGCACCCTTTCCGGCCGGACTCAGGAACAGTTTCTGGTAGACCGGGACCGGGAAGCTCCCGAAGAGCTGGTCCTCCAGGTCCTGGATGGGGTAGACCGGCTGAAAAGGGGAGAGCCACTGCCTTATGTGCTGGGGGAGTGGACTTTTTACGGTCTGCCTATGGTAGTATCCCCTGATGTGCTGATTCCCCGGGACGATACCTGCGCCCTGGCGGAGCTGGCCATCCATCGAGGACTGTTTCTGGAAAAGGACCCCCGAATTCTGGACCTGTGCTGCGGCTCCGGCTGCATCGGCCTGGCCATTGCCAGCCGGTTGAAGGATGCCCGGGTGACCTTGGCGGACCTGTCGAGAGAAGCTCTGACGGTGGCCAAAAAGAATATCCAACGGAACCATCTGGGAGGCCGGGTCAGCTGTATCCCGGTGGACGTACGAAAAGAGCCTGCCGCCTTTTTGGGGAAATTCGACATGATCGTCTCCAATCCCCCTTATATTACCGCAAAAGAAATGGAGGAGCTGCCCAAAAGTGTCTCGGACTTTGAGCCCCACATGGCCCTCTACGGTGGGGAGGACGGATTGGATTTTTACCGGGATATTACCAAGTACTATACGCCCCTACTGAAGCCAGGCGGATTCCTCTGCTACGAGTTCGGCATGGGCCAGGGGGATGCGGTCTGCGCCATTCTGGAGGCGGCAGGCTACAGGATCTTAGAACGGGTCCTGGACTATAACGACAGAGAACGGGCCGTATGCGCGCAATACGGCAGGAAGGAATGAATCAATTATGGCAACAAAAAAGACTCCCTATGAAGCCCCTACTCCGGCTTCGGACAAGAAAAAAGCCCTGCAAACGGCCCTTAGCCAGCTGGACAAGACCTTTGGCAAGGGTACCGTTATGCGTTTGGGCGACAGGCCTGAGATGAACGTGGAGGCCATTCCCACCGGCTCTCTGGCATTGGATGCCGCTCTCGGTATCGGCGGCGTGCCCAAGGGCAGGATCATCGAGATCTATGGTCCCGAGTCCTCCGGTAAGACTACCCTGGCTCTGCACATTCTGGCAGAAGCCCAGAAGCGGGGCGGTGAGGTGGCTTTCGTGGACGCCGAGCACGCTCTGGACCCGGTCTATGCCGCCGCCTTGGGTGTGGACATCGACAATCTTTTGGTATCTCAGCCGGATACCGGCGAGCAGGCTTTGGAAATCACCGACGCTTTGGTCCGCTCCGGTGCCATTGACGCGGTTGTGGTGGACTCCGTGGCTGCTCTGGTGCCCAAACAGGAAATTGAGGGCGAAATGGGCGACACCTTTGTGGGTCTCCAGGCGAGACTCATGTCTCAGGCCCTCCGGAAGCTGGCGGGCACCATCAACAAGACCAACTGTGTAGTCATCTTCATCAACCAGCTGCGTATGAAGATCGGTGTTATGTACGGCAATCCCGAAACCACCACCGGCGGCAACGCACTGAAATTCTACGCCTCCGTCCGGCTGGATGTCCGGCGCATTGAGCAGATCAAGGAGGGCGGCAACGTCATCGGCAACAAGACCCGGGTCAAGGTGGTCAAAAACAAGGTGGCCCCTCCCTTTAAGGAGGCCATCTTCGACATCATGTATGGCCAGGGTATCTCCAAGTGGAGCGAGCTCATTGATCTGGCGGTGCAGATGGACATTGTCCAGAAGAGCGGCAGCTGGTTCTCTATGGGCGACGAACGGATCGGCCAGGGCAAGGACAGCGTGAAAACCTATCTCCAGGAGCGGCCGGAGCTGGCCGAGCAGGTAGAGGCCCAGGTCCGGGAGAATCTCTGGAGGATTTCCGGAGGTGCTCCCAAGGCTCCCGCCAAGGCTGCCGAAAAGGCGGTAGCTGTGGAAGCTGACGATTTCAGCGATGAGGATTGAGCTTTTTAAGACATCCCCGGACCGGTCCGGCCGCTACACTGTCCGTTTTGAGGACGGCACAGTGCTGCGGCTCTACCGGCAGACCCTAGAGGATTTTGGCATTTATACAGGCAAAGACTTTACGGAGGAAGAATTCCGGCGGCTGCAAACAAGCGCCGCGGAAGTTTCCGCCAAGATGCGGGCGGTTCGGATCGTTTCCGCCGCCAATGTATCCAAAAAAAACCTGGAAAACCGGCTCATTCAGAAGGGGGAGACCCCGAAGGATGCCAAAATGGCTGTGGCATGGCTCAGCGATATGAAGGTCCTGGACGACGGCAGCACTGCCGAGACCATTGTCCGCGGCTGCATTGCCAAAGGCTACGGCCTCCAGCGGGCCAAGCAGGTCCTCTACGAAAAGCGGATACCCAAGGAGCTGTGGGACGAGGCACTGGAAGACTACCCGGACCAGGAGGAGGCCGTTGCGGCATTTCTCCGGTCCCGACTGTCCGGAAAGCAGGATGACCCTAAGGCCCAAAAGCGGGCCATTGATGCCCTCCTGCGCCGGGGCCACAGCTATGGCACCATCCGCAGAGCAATGCAAAATCTTTCATTTGATACAGATGAATTCCCGGAGGAAGATTACTAACTATGGCAAATATCGGATTTATTTCTCTTGGCTGTGCCAAGAACCAGGTCGACTGCGAGCGGATGATGTACCGGGTCCGGGAGGCAGGACACACGGTACTCCCGGACCTTCCCGGCAGCGATGTGGTGGTCATCAACACCTGCGGCTTTATTGACTCCGCCAAGAGCGAAGCCATTGATTACATTCTCTCCACTGCCGCGTTGAAGGCAGAGGGCCAGGTGGGCAAGATCCTGGTCACCGGCTGCCTGAGCCAGCGCTATCAGGGGGATATCCTGAAGGAGATGCCCGAGGTAGACGGTATCCTGGGCACCGGCAGCTATACCAAGATCGTCCCTGCCATCGAGCAATTGCTTTCCGGCCACAGTGTGGTGGATTTCGGCTCCATTGATGCCCCGGAGGAAGAGGTGGGGCGAGTGATGACCACTCCGGAGCACTTCTCCTACATCAAGATCGCCGAGGGCTGCAACAACCGCTGCGCTTTCTGTATCATTCCCTATCTCCGGGGTAAGTACCGCAGCCGCCAACTGGACGACGTGCTGTATGAGGCCCGGGTGCTGGCGGCCAATGGCACCAAGGAGCTCATTGTGGTAGCACAGGACACCAGCCGCTACGGCACCGACTTCCCGGAGCACAGACGCCTGTTGCCCAAACTCTTGCGGGAGCTGTGCAGGATCGACGGCCTTCACTGGATCAGAGTCCACTACGTATACCCCGATGAGATCGATGACGAGCTCATTGAGGTTTTGGCTACCGAACCCAAAATCGTCAAGTATCTGGATATCCCCATCCAGCACTGCAACGACAAGATTCTCTCCACTATGCACCGGCGGGGCGATAAGAAGCTGATCGTGGATCTGTTTGCCAAGCTTCGGCAGCGTATCCCCGGTCTTGTCATCCGCACCAGCCTGATCACCGGACTGCCGGGAGAAGGGGAGGAGGAATTCCAGGAGCTCTGCGACTTCTTGCGGGAGCAGAAATTGGAACGAGTGGGTGCTTTTGTATTTTCTCCGGAGGAGGGTACCCCCGCCGCCACCATGGACTATGTGGATGAAGAGGTGGCCAAGGAGCGGGCGGACACGCTGGAGATGATCCAGTCCCAGATCATGGATGAATATAACGCTGCCCAGATCGGAAAGACTCTGGAAGTCCTGGTGGACGGCTACGACGAGGAGCAGGAGCAGTTCTACGGACGCACCTATGCCGATTCTCCGGACATTGACGGCCGGGTCTGGATCGGCAGTGAGGAGCCCTTGCACGAGGGTGATTTTGTCATGGTCACCGTTGATGGCACGGTAGACGGGGACCTGACCGGCTATGTACAGGAGGCATAAAAAATGACAACTGCCAGTAAGATCACCCTCTTCCGGGTGGTGCTCATCCCCGTGATGATGTGGACCCTTTATATGAGCGAAGGCTTCCGGTCCCTATGGATGTGGGTCAGCCTGGGTATTTTCATCTTGGGCAGCCTCAGTGACTTTCTGGACGGACAGATCGCCCGCCGCTGCAACCAGGTCACGGATTTCGGCAAATTCCTGGACCCTCTGGCGGATAAGCTGCTGACCATTGCCGTCATGACCATGTTTACGGAGTGGGGCCGGTTCCCAGCCTGGGCGCTGATGATCGTTCTCACCCGGGAATTTGCAGTCACCGGTCTGCGCCTGGTGGCTGCCCCCAAGGGCAAGGTCATTGCTGCTGCCTGGAGCGGCAAGGTCAAAACTGCCAGCACCATGGTAGGGCTGATCCTGTGGCTGATTTTCCCAGCCAATGCTCTCATCGGCGGCATTGTGTCTGCTGTCATCGTTCTCACCACGGTTTACTCCGGTGTAGAATACTTCGCCAAGAACTGGAGCTGCCTGTGGGATTGAACCCACCGCGAAATATTCTCCAATTTTTCGCAATACCCACTATATAAGAACCATCCATTTCGGGGCGGCCATTGGCCGCCCTTCAATTTTTGCGATTTATTGCGGTGTTGCAGAAAAGGCTTGACAATTCCAGTCGAATCTGTTAAACTGAACACAATCCAGTTTAACGTATTCAACTGAAAGGAGTCATGACCAATGGAAATCCCAAAGATTTTTGAAAGTGAGTACCGCTTTTGCCTGATATTGTGGGAGCATGAGCCCATTCCCTCCGGCAAGCTGGTGGAGCTGTGCCGGGAACAACTGGGCTGGAGCAAGGCTACCACCTACACGGTGATCCGCCGGCTGTCTGAGCGGGGAGTGCTGAAAAACGAAAACACCATTGTATCTTCCTTGATTTCCAAGGAGCAGGCCCAGGCCTCCCGGCTGGAAGAGATGATGGAGGAGACCTTCGAAGGATCCATGCCTGCCTTTATTGCGGCCTTTTCCAAATCCAGGCGGCTCTCCCAGCGGGAGATGGACCAGCTGCAGGCCTTTATTGACGAGTACAAGGAATGATCAGACAAAGGAGGAAACAACCGTGGAGCGCTTCTTGGAAAATCTGTTTACCGCCAGCATTCACGGAAGCATTTTGATTCTTGCGGTGCTTCTGCTGCGCTTGGTGCTGTTGAAAACTCCGAAAAAATATATCTGCTACCTGTGGCTGCTGGCAGGCATCCGCCTGCTGCTGCCCATTGAGATCCGCAGCGATTTGAGCCTTCAGCCGGAATTTACGCTGTCCTTTGCCAAAATTTCCAGCCTGAAATGGGCGGCTGTTCTGCCCTGGGTCTGGGCTGTCATTGCGGCATGCTTTGCCATCTATAGTTTGATCTCCTACCTGAAGCTGAAAGACCAGGTCCGGGACGCTATCCGGATCCGCGGCGGCTGGGAAAGCAACAAGATCGAGACGGCCTTTATTCTGGGCTTTATCAAGCCGAAAATCTATATCCCCATGGGCATGGACAGCCAGAGCCGCCAGAATATCCTGGCCCACGAGCGGACCCACCTGGACAAGGGGGACCACTGGATCAAGATGATCGGCTTCCTGGCCCTGGCCCTGCACTGGTTCAATCCCCTGGTATGGGTGGCCTATATCCTCCTGTGCAAGGATATCGAGACCGCCTGTGACGAGCGGGTCATCCGCTTCATGGAGCTGGATGAGCGGAAGGCCTATTCCAGCGCCCTGCTGCGCTGCTCCAGCCGCTGTGCCCACTTTGCAGCCAGCCCTGTGGCCTTCGGCGAGGTCAGCGTGAAGCAGAGGATCCTGTCTATCCTGAAATACAAAAAGCCCAGCTTCTGGCTGAGCCTGCTGGGCGTGCTGGCGTTCTTCTTCGTGGCGGTGTGTTTTCTGACCAGCCCGCCTGCGGCGCAGACCGAGGTCTTGAGCCCGGAGGAGCAGGCGAATCTGGCGAAGATCGAGGCGTGCAGGGAGGAGTTGGAGGCTCAGTTTGCCAAGGAGGCATTTTGCGCCGCCATTCAGGGAAGGACGAGCAATGGAAGCGTCCGCTGGACAGCCAAGCTTTATTGGCAGGGGGAGGACACCCTCTGGACCCTGTGCACCTCTTACCAGGATGGAATTGCGGAAGGATATATGGAGCGTGCCGGGAAACATTACGCCTGGTATTCCGACAGTTGGATGCTGGTGGATAAAGCGGATACTCGATTCGGACAATGGCTGGATCTCTTCCGCTGGGATATGGATACGGCAGCGTTTGTAGAGGATACCCAGGAGGATGGGTACGACCGGCTTCGATTTACTACCCAGTGGGAAGGGGAGGATCAGACGATCCACACTCAGACGGTGCAGTATACTTCCAAGGATACCTCCGTTTGGGTCCAAATTGAGCGACCGAACTATCCGGATGTGGACATCATCGCACTGTGCTTTGGGGAAAATGTATTTTTCCCGGAGATCAGCAAGCCCATTTCCCAGGTTTTTAAAGAGGCAGAGGCTACCATTCGGGATGAGAATGTTACCAATGCGGAGTTGGAAAGCCAGGCGGTTTACAACGACTGGGGCGTTTCCTTCCGTGTGGCTGCTGACCGCCTGTCCAGCACTGGCTCCGATATTTCCTTCTACCAGATGGAATTCGGCAAAGGCAACCTCTTTACCACGGACGAATACTGGATAGAGAAGTATACGGATGGCACCTGGGAGCAAGTGCCGACGGTCACTACTCCCAATTGGGAAGGGAAGGGCTACGGAGTTGCCAAGATGAACTCCACCTACGAATATCTGGACTGGTCCCCCCTCTATGGCCAGCTGGAGCCCGGGCTCTACCGCATGGGAAAGCGTTTCGAAAACAGAGGCCAGGAGGGGAACGGCGTAACGCGGCTCCCGGCCTATGCGGAATTTACGATTCTGGAAACCGTGAATGGGGATACTCCGGAGGCAAAGGCTGCCGTGGAGCGGTGCTATACCAAGCTGGAGGAGCTAAAGCAGCGAAAGGTCCTGCATTGGAAGACTGTCAGCGCCAAGGATTCCGAGGACGAAGTCTGGGCAGACGGCGAGAATTTCCTGCACATTACCCATTTCTTTGGCCCGGATGTGCCGGAGGAGCAGCTGACAGAAGATGACAGAAGGCTCATCCCCAGAACGGATACTATGGTCCGCTATGAGGGCGTTGGTTATGAGACCCTTCGGGAAGACCCGGACGTTCCCGCCAGCAAGGACCTGGGTCTGGCCATCAGCACCCTGTCGCCTACCAGAGGTGGCTGGAGCTGGTACGGTTCCATTGGGGAGGATCTGAACATGAACTTCTATGAGCGGAAGAATCAGCCCATTTTCTTCCCGGAGGGCATCGGAGTCGTCAGCGACGAGAAGGTTTGCTTTGCGGCAGTGTGGGATGTGGGTGACGGAACCCAGGAGATGGATATATACACCTACCGCTTCGATGAAGACGGGAACCTCGTTTACATGGAATTCAAACCCATCGATGACGGCCCCGAACGGGTGTTTTCCATGGAAATTTTTGCGGATACCCAGACCGAGATCCAGGAAAAGATCCAGAGCGCAGTGCAAGATGTTGTGACGGAGCCCTTCTCCTGGACCCAGGACCAGGCCAAATATACGTCCGGAGACTTCAACATCCGCCAGGACTCCTTCGTCAACACCCAGGTCAGCCCCGTCACGGGCCCTGTGCAGGCGGCCAGGCTTGCCAAGCAGGAATACCCGAACCTTCCCGACGAATACTCCATCCGAGTCTTCCGGGATGACACCATGGGCATGTGGAAGGTGACCATCAAAACCGAAGTGGCTGTTCAGTCGGAATACGAATTCCGGGATGTCTACCTCTCCGACAGCGGCGTTACCCAGCTGCTGGTCTATGAGGGACCGCTCAGATTTGACGAGCCCAGGAAATAAGGTGATCCCCCCGCTCAGTGGCGGGGGGATTTGCGATATACGGACAAGGCAGGGAGGAGTATCCATGGGACCTATCTGATGCAGTCGCTTCCCAATTCCTTTCAGATACCTTGCGCGGAATACTGGATTTTCTTTCAATATGTGGTATAATGGCATAAACAAATGAAGGAATAAGCCCATGACACAAACAGCTTTAGGAGGTAGCTTACCAATGGAAATGCTTGACTTGATGAAACAGCGGCATAGCGTCCGCCAATACACAGACCGTCCCATCGAAGTGGAAAAGCGGAATGCGCTGAACAGCATGATTGCGCAGATCAATCAGAAGGCAGATCTGCACATTCAGCCTTTTTATGAGGAGCCCCAGTGTTTCGACTCCACGATGGCCCACTACGGGAAATTCACGGGCGTGAAAGACTACATCTCGCTTGTGGGGAAAAGGTCTCCGAAGTTGGAGGAAACCCTTGGCTATTATGGGGAACAGCTGGTGCTCAAGGCTCAGGAGCTGGGACTGAATACCTGCTGGGTCGCCCTGACCCACGGCAGGAGCCAGGCGGAAATCGAAAAGGGAGAAAAAGAGATTTGCCTGATTTCCCTGGGCTATGGCTGCACCGATGGTGTGGCGCACAAGGGCAAACAGATGTCGGAGGTCAGCAATTATCAGGATGGAATGCCGGAGTGGTTCCGAAACGGCGTGGAAGCGGCCCTCCTTGCGCCCACCGCTATGAATCAGCAGAAGTTCTATTTTGAGCTGCTGCCGGATGGCACCGTAAAGTTGACGTGCGGCAAGGGCTTTTATACGAAACTGGATATGGGGATCGTAAAATACCACTTTGAGGAAGTATCCCGAAAGAAGATCACGGACTGAAAAGTATTGCGCCTGAGAGCATGGTAATGTTTACCGGGGTATGCACCGGGCAGACGAGCTTTGAGGACTGGGGACTGAACTGAACAATAAACGCCTCCCGCAAGGGCGGGAGGGCAGCCGAAGGGCTATTCGTGTAGAAACGCACGGGTAGCTCTTCTTTTTTGTGCATTGGAAAATTTTATGAGCGTAAAAATATTTCATCTCAGACTATCTTTTTGCCGCTCTGCTTCGTTATACTAATTGAAAGCGCTTTTAATCCATAGGAGAGGAGGAAAAACATGGACGGCGATTTCCTGCTCCTGCACAGAATGCAAACTGGCGACGACCAGGCCATCGAATCTTTTGTGCGGAAGCATTACCTAAAGATATTGCGTTACTGTCACCTACATATCAAGGACTCCGGCTTTGCAGAAGACATAACCCAGGAAACCTTTGCCCGGTTCTTCCGCACTCTCCATCAGTACCAGCACTATGGGAAGGCTGCAAATTATCTGTATGTGATTGCAGGCAATCTGTGCCGGGATTATTACAGAAAGCCGGAAGAACTGCCGATGGAGGAACTGCCGGAGCATCCAGTCTGCCTGATGGAGTCCTTGGATTTACGAATGGATGTCCATATGGCTCTGGAACGTCTTCCACAGGAGCTGCGGGAAGTAACCATCCTGTATTTTTTTCAGGAAGTCCGACAAAAGGAAATTGCCAGAATTTTGGGGATCGGTCTGCCGCTGGTGAAGTACCGGATCAAACGTGCAAAAGAATTATTGACGCTCTATTTAGGGAAGGAGGATTTTGAATGAAGGAACTCTTTCATTTTGATGTGACCTGCGATGAATCCAAAATACAGAAAACCATTGCTGTTTCCAAGGAAGCATTTCTTTCTGAGGAATCGGGACAAACTATTTCCCACATAGAATTTCTGTATCAGCAGAGTAAGTTCATCAAGAAACGCTGGTGGCTGATGCAAGGACTGCTGCTTGCCTTTGTATGTTTCTTGCTCAACAACTCAGAAACCGACTTCACCCTGCGCCGTATTCTGGGTCTTACCGGACCGCTGTTTGTCATTCTGATTTATCCGGAAATCTGGAAAAACCGAAGTTGCGATGCCTTGGAAATCGAATGTACAACATTTTATACCCTTCGTTCCATCTATGCGGCACGGCTGACCCTCTTTGCCGGGGTAGATATGGCACTGCTGTCAGCCTTCTATGCGGTCACAACCCTGCTTTGCAGAATGACGCTCTGGGAAATGCTTACGCAGTTTATGCTCCCCTTCAATGTGACCTGCTGTATCTGCTTCAGAACCCTTTACAGCAAGCGGATCAATTCTCAGGCACTTTCTTTGCTTCTGTGTATCCTTTGGGCGGGAGCCTGGTCAGTGCTCATTCTGAATGATGCTGTTTTCCATGCCATTTCTGTTCCTGCGTGGGTATCTTTGCTGGCTGCATCTGTTTTCTTCATGGGATATACCCTCTATCGCGGACAGAGGGAATGGCAAAACATTATGGAGGTGAAACCTTTATGGATTTGAAAATTAGAGGCTTAACAAAAGAATTCAACGGCTTCAAAGCTGTTGACCATTTCAGCTATGATTTAAGCTGCGGCGTCTATGGTCTGCTTGGCGTCAACGGCGCTGGTAAAACCACCCTGATGCGGATGCTTACTACCTTGATGAAACCCACATCCGGGCAAATTAGCTGGGATGGAGAAAACATTTTTACCATGGACGGCAGGTACCGGAATCTGTTGGGATATCTTCCTCAGGATTTTGGGTACTATCCAGACTTTTCCATCTACGACTACCTGATGTACATTGCCGCCCTCAAAGGTATACGCCCTGCGGTGGCAAAGCAGCGAGTCAAGGAATTGCTGAAGCAAGTTGGTCTGGTGAAAGCCCGGTACAAGAAAATGAAAACCCTTTCTGGCGGCATGAAGCGCCGGGCAGGTATTGCCCAAGCCATGCTGAACGACCCCAAGATTCTAATTCTGGACGAGCCTACCGCCGGTCTGGATCCCAGCGAGCGGATCCGGTTTCGGAATCTGATCAGCGAGCTTTCAGAGGATCGAATCGTGCTGCTGTCCACACATATTGTATCGGACATTGAGTATATTGCGGGTGATATTCTGCTGATGAAGGACGGCTGCCTTGCCATTTCCGGCACTGCTAAGGAACTCATTGACTCCATGCCAGAACCGGTTTGGAGTTGTACTGTGCCCAAAAGCAGGATCGATGCCTGCCTGAAGGCATACAAAGTTGCAAATGTGAAGACGATTCCTGGAGGTGCGGAGCTGCGAATCGTTTCCAAGGGACGACCCACGGAAGATGCCGTCAGGGTGGTGCCAGCTTTGGAGGATGTTTTCCTCTGTTATTTTGGAGAAAGGACCGGTGACAGCGATGGTACGGTATGAACTGAAAAAGGTGTTTGGCTGCGTTGGTGGTAAGCTCGCCCTGATATTGTACATTGCCGTCCTGGCTCTGTCCTGTTGGCTATCATCGACTGGTGCATTGAATATCGAGGTAAAGTGGGTGAATGAGCAGGGAGAGAGTGAATATGGCCCATCTGCTGTCAAGAAACTGCGCGAAGCCCAGAAGGAATGGGAAGGCTGGGTGGATCAGAATAAGTTGAGCAGAGTGATTCAGGAAAATCAAAGGATCAATGCAACACCCGAAGCAAAGTCAGATATTGTGCAGCAGAGTGAAATCGCGTATAGCTGGAAACAGGGTTTCGCGCCCATCCGGAAAATTCTGAATGAGTCCTATTCAAATGGTTTCCGGGAGTACGATTACTACACCGCTGACAGGATCACTGCTACCGATGAAGATACCTTTTACGCCAACCGTGAGAAATTACTGAAAAATTGGCTTTATGATGAAACCGATGGTGCTTACTCCAAGTATTCCGAATCGGAGAAGCAGTACATCATTGGGCAGTACAAGGAATTAGAGATTCCCTTCTACTTTACATACCACGAGGGCTGGCATCAGCTTCTGGAAAACGCCGGATATATTCCCTCACTGGGAATTCTGATTCTGTGTTTCCTGCTGGCTGGCATCTTCTCTAACGAATTCAAATGGAAAGCGGATGCAGTGTATTTTTCCACCCTTTGTGGCAGGAATAAAGCTACCTCTGCCAAGATCAAGGCCGGTTTTCTGCTGGTAACAGTCCTGTACTGGGGAGCCATGCTTATCTATAGCCTGTTCACCTTGTGCTATCTCGGCTTCGAGGGCGCAAGCTGCGTCATCCAGTGGCTGCTCTGGAAAAGTATCTATAATCTGAATATGTGGCAAGCTTGGATGCTGGCTCTCATATCCGGCTACATCGGCAACCTGTTCCTGGCGTTCCTGACCATGTGGATCTCCGCCAAGACAAAGTCTACTGCCTTTGCGGTGACAACTCCATTTATTCTGATATTCCTTCCCTCTTTCCTGGAGGGAATGGCAAACTGGTTGGATAAAATTCTGAGCTTCATGCCGTCGCACTTGCTGGAAGCCTATCAGAATCTGGGTTCCTTCAATATTCTCACCATCTTTGGTAAAGTTTTCCGTACTTTAGATGCCAGTCTTCCGCTATATCTGATGTTGACTGTCATATTGATCCCCATGATGTATCTGGAATATCAGAGGAAGAGAGCATAATCATTACAATGGAGAGCTTGACTACCAGAAAAAAGCACGGTATAATATGACCAGACTGTACCCGCAGGTGCTGGAAACGCTGGTGTACGGCGTTTGCAGGGAGCTATTTGAATAAGCCGAAAGGCCGCAGAAATGCGGCTTTTCCAAGACACGACGGTTAGCCGCCTCTAACCGCGCGGCTGCGTACACCGATTAGATAAATCTAACGCCAAAAGGAATAAAAGAGATGCGAGAACACAAGAATTTCTGGGACAAAAATGCCGGACGTTACGACCGCTTTA
>OGKG01000635.1_pt1 | contig 45248 bp, 34 predicted proteins | sample 1572201 | NCBI WGS metagenome assembly OGKG01 (sample SAMEA2582146, study PRJEB24529) | metagenome | biome: Human gut stool | place: China | collected 2011 | reverse complement strand
CTATTAAAACGCTATACTTAAAATAGCGTTTTATAAGCATTTTAAAAGCATAATAAAAGTATGATTTCCGCTAGTGATCCGGAAGTAATACTAAATTAATCATGTAATAAGGTTTGACGTGGGATTGTCAAGGGTTGGACAATTTACACTCTTTGGTATTATAATTTTTCTCGGTCCGTGCGGGAAGAAAATTATATCGTGTATATTTGCATTCGGGTAAAACAGAAACCATTAAATCGAAAATATGAAAGGGATTGTTGTGAAATCTACCGGAAGTTGGTACTCCGTACGGATGGATTCGGGGGAGGTGATGGAATGTCGGATTAAGGGAAAATTCCGGATGAAAGGGATTAAAACCACGAATCCCGTCGCGGTGGGGGATGTTGTTGAGGTGGAGGTGAATCCCGATGGTGCGGTGATCAATCGGATCGAAGATCGGAAAAATTATATTATCCGGAAATCGACGAACCTGTCGAAGGAAGCGCATATTATCGCCGCGAATGTTGATCAGGCGGTGCTGGTCGTGACGGTAAATCATCCCGTGACTTCTACTGTTTTTATCGATCGTTTTTTAGCTTCCGTGGAGGCATACCGGATTCCGGTCCTACTCGTGTTTAATAAAATAGATGCATATAGCGAGGATGATTTGATGTTGTTGGGAGCTTTGACCCGGATTTATATGCAAGTGGGATACGAGTGTTTTCACGTCTCTTCGTTGACGGGGGAAGGGATGGAGGATGTTGTTGCGGCCTTGAAAGATAAAGTGACCGTGTTTTCCGGTTTATCAGGCGTGGGAAAATCTTCACTGATCAATCGTGTCGAACCGGGTTTGAGCTTGAAAATAGCGGAGATTTCCGATTCCCATGACACGGGAAAGCATACCACCACGTTTGCAGAAATGTTCCCTTTGAGTTTTGGTGGCTCTATCATCGATACCCCGGGTATCCGGGCTTTCGGGTTGATTCACATGGAGAAAGCCGAAATATCCCATTATTTTCCCGAGATATTTAAACGGGCAGAAGATTGTCGTTTTTATAACTGTACGCATATTCATGAGCCGGGATGTGCGGTGATTCAAGCGGTGGAAGACGGGGAGATAAGTGAGAGCCGTTATTTTAGTTACGTGAGTATGTTTGAGGAGGGGGACGAGAAATACCGGAAATAAATAGAGACGTATTTTTTATTGTCCGGGCATAAAATTTGAATGTTTTTGTGTAGGTTTGTATATCATAGTATAATTGATATCTTTATAGTTGCATGGAAGTTGAACCAGGGCCGTTTGTTCAATTAAATAATCAAGGAGTTTGCGGTTCCCTTGGGTTAAATGAAATTGATTATGTGGATTTTTTTTGTTGTACTTTCTATGACAGTGTATTTTCAAAAAGACACGAATCTAGATCAAATGAAGGAAAAGGAACGTGTTGAATACTTGAAAAAAAGCTCTAAGAAGGTAGTTAAACAATATGGTCCTGATTATTATAGAAAAGTAAAACCATTAATTATAGAAAGAATTGTAATCGGTGTACGGGATTCAATATCGGCAGGTTGGATGCGTAGAGAACATAAGGGACGGGCATATTATCTCGTCGAATTTCCTTATGATCCTAATTATGAATATTTTCATGCAGGGTTTGCAGCAAGAGTCTATTTTTGGGCTGACACGGGGATAGTATTTCAAGTTGTATTCGGTAATGGTTGGGGCTTTGTAGAAATAGATCAGCCTGAAAAGTATAAAGATCAAGAACGGATTATGGAATATGAACGACAACCACCTAAGAAACAGGAAGAATAATATGAACGAGGATATGATGCCTTTATTTAAATAATAAATTGAGTTTGGGGTAATTTGCAAGTAAAAGGCAAGGGATTGAGGGAGAGGGGAAGAATGAGATATAAAATGATGAAGAAAAAACTAACAGGATATGATGCCATGTATTATTTTTTTCGTACATTTGCGCCGTTTTACGTGAAGAATTGTGGACAGATTGAAAGAATATAAGATAGCTCACAGAGGGTTAAGCGAGGGTATTCATACTTTCGAGTTTGTCATGGATGACAATTTTTTTAATTGTTTCGATGCGACAAAGGGCACGAAAGGGATTGTGAATGCGAGAGTGGATATCGTGAAGTCGTCCTTGCTGATGGAGGTTCGGATGAAGATCGAAGGGGCGGTTGAAGCCATCTGCGATCGTTGTCTGGAGGAAATGGAGTTACCGATTAGCGGGGAATTGAACTTGTATGCGAAGTACGGGGAGAGGGAGGAAGGAAATGATGATGATTTTATTATCTTGGCTCAAGATGATGATTATCTGGATTTGAGTGAACCGCTATATGAAGTGTACATGCTGAATTATCCGCTACGTGTGGTTCACCCGGAGGGAGAGTGTAGCGAGGAAATGGAGCATGTCTTGGAAGAGTTGACAATGGAAGAAGAGAGTGAAAAAATTGATCCCCGTTGGGATGAATTGAAGAAATTAATTAATAATAACTAAATAAAACTAGAGAGAAATGGCACATCCTAAACACCGGGTCTCCAAACAGAGAAGGAATAAGAGAAGAACTCACGATAAGGCAACTGTTCCTGCAATAGCAAAGTGTTCAAATTGTGGTGCTGCGGTACAGTATCATACTGTATGCCCTGAGTGCGGGTATTACAGGGGTAAATTAGCTATCGAGAAAGCTGTCGTTGCATAATGTTTGTGCAATGACGGGAATTGCCTTGAATAATACAGAGCCCCCTGTAAAAAGGGGGCTATGATTGTTTATAGGTGGCGGTTCTCTGTTTAATTTTGAAAAGATATTTTTATGGAAAGGCCAAGAGCGGTAATCACCGGGGTAGGAGCGTTTTATCCCGATTACATTTTAGACAACGAGGAGTTGAGCCGGATGGTGGATACCACGGACGAGTGGATCATGACACGTATCGGGATCAAAGAGCGGCGTATATTACGGGATACGGATAAAGGCAGTGCTTACCTCGGAGCCAAAGCGGTAGAGGATCTGTTTCGTAAAACAGGGTTGAAACCGGAAGAAGTCGACCTCTTGATCTGCTGCACGGTAACGGCAGATATGCATTTCCCGGCAAACGGGAATGTGATTTCCGATATGGTGGGAATCAAGAACGCGTTTAGTTTTGATTTGAATGCCGGGTGTTCCGGATTTCTATATGGTTTGACGACTGCCACGCAGTACGTGGAAAGCGGGCGTTATAAAAAAGTCGTTGTCGTGGGAGCCGAGAAGATGTCGGCAATCACGGACTACACGGATCGGGCGACTTGTCCGATTTTCGGTGATGCCGCCGCCGCGATACTGCTTGAACCGACACACGAGGACGTGGGGGTGATCGATCATATTCTTCGTTCCGACGGTATGGGGCGGGTTCACCTGCACATGAAAGCGGGTGGTTCTTTGAAGCCGCCATCCATTGAAACCGTGACGGCAAGAGAACATTATATTTATCAGGAGGGGCAACCCGTGTTCAAGCATGCCGTATCGAATATGGCGGACGTTTCTGTCGAGATCATGCAACGCAATAATCTCACGTCTGAAGATGTTGCTTGGTTGGTGCCGCATCAGGCAAATCTGCGAATTATCAAGGCTACCGGCGAGAGAATGGGATTGGATGCTTCCAAGGTGATGGTAAATATCCATAAATACGGTAACACGACATCTGCGACAATCCCGTTGTGCCTGTACGAGTGGGAAGACCAGTTGAAAAAAGGAGATAATTTAATTCTAGCCGCTTTCGGTGCCGGGTTCACGTGGGGAGCGATTTATTTGAAGTGGGGATACACGAAGGCTAAAAACTAGAAGTTGCCGGAAGGCAATAAGATAAGGTCCATAAGGTCGAGATTTTTTTCTGACTTTATGGACTTTATACTTTTTTGCCCTTGTAGACTGAAAAAAATATTTTCGATTTTAAATTACTTGTTGTATATTTGGTCGTTTATTACTCAACTAAGATGGAAAAAAGTGTGAATCCGGACTGTCAAGGGAAAAGACAAACGGTTGTTTTGGAAGATTCCGTGGTGGGGGGAGATATGAGTCTGCCCGGGGATTTATGCTTATTCGGTAAAATTTTGGGTAATATTACAGCGGGGGGACGAGTGGAAGTGAGAAAAGGAGCGCTCGTGACGGGCAACGTGCTTTGCCGGGAGTTATACGCGGAGGGAGTAGTTGAAGGAGACGTGGATACTCATTCTTTGATAATAGGAGAGAATGCGGTTTTGCGGGGGAAAGTGGAGGCTGGAAAGTTGCGGATCGAGGGGGAAATATATGATATGAAATGGTTACGTCTGGTAAGAAAATAAAGTAAATGCAAGATCATGGGAAAAGAAGTACAACAACAAGTTGCGTTAAACCTATTAAGTGAAGGGACTCAGATTACCGGAGATCTTCATGCATCGAATGATATACGTGTCGACGGTACTATCAAAGGAAAAATAAACACGACGGGACGTCTGATTATCGGGCAGACGGCGAGGGTAGAGGGCGAAGTGACTTCCCCGAGCGTGGATATTCTGGGTACGATGGAGGGGAGTATCGTGTCGGACGGTTCGGTTTCATTGAGAGCAAAATCCGTGTTCACGGGAACGATTAAAGCGGCTTATATCGCTATCGAGTCGGGTGCTGTATTTAATGGTGAATGCCATATCCAACGTGATGTAAAACAGAAATAATTAATAACGTGGTGTGTCGTGTATCCGTAGTAGTGTCTATACTGCTATCGCTGGTTGCTTGTGAAAAGGCACAGGAAAAGGTAGACAAGGGTGTTTCCCTTGAACTGGCGAAAGAACGTAAATCCAATATCGGAGGCGTATCTTACCGGTTATATTTCTCTATTCCCAAGGAGAGAGAGGAGCCTATCATGGCAGAGTCGGAAATCTTCTTCGAGTTGTCGGAATTAACCCCGATTGTTCTTGATTTCAAGGAAACGGAAGATAAAATTCTGGCTGTTACTTCCGGGGGAAAGAGGGTTCCTTACACGTTCAAGAACGAACATATCATTATTCAGCCGGAACATTTGAAAGAGGGACGGAACGAGTTGAATATCCAGTTTATAGCGGGAGAGTCTTCGCTGAATAGAAGCGAGGATTTGATGTACACCTTGCTGGTGCCGGATCGTTGCCGGACATTAATGCCTTGTTTCGACCAGCCGGATATAAAAGCGCGTTTCAAGTTGACGCTTAAAATTCCCGCCGGGTGGCAGGCAATAGCGAACGGGGAACGTATTCGGGTGGAATATTTCAATGATTATAAACTTTACGAGTTCGGGGAGACGAAACCTTTGAGTACGTATTTATTTGCATTCTCGGTAGGGCGGTTCTCGTACACGGAACGATTTATGGATAACCGTTGGATCGGGATTTATCACCGGGAAACGGATACGGCGAAAATCAATGCCAGTATCCCGGAGATTGCCCGGCAAGTGAGCCATTCGCTGGAATGGATGGAACGCTACACGGGAATCCGGTACCCGTTCGAGGTGTATAACGTGGTGGCGATTCCGGCTTTCCAGTACGGGGGTATGGAACATCCGGGAGCGACTTTTTACAAGTCATCGACTCTTTTCCTTGACCGGGACGCGGATTTGACGGCACAGATGAAACGGAGTGAATTGATCGCGCATGAGACGGCACACATGTGGTTCGGTGATTACGTCACGATGAAGTGGTTTAACGATGTGTGGCTCAAAGAGGTGTTTGCCGGATTCATGGCAGACAAGATTATCGCACAGTTGTACCCGGAGGTGAATCATCAGTTGAACTTTTTCTTGAATCATTATGAACCGGCATTACGGACAGACCGCACGAGAGGGACACATCCGATCTTGCAGGAATTGAATAACTTGAAGGATGCAGGCACATTATACGGGGATATTATTTATCACAAGGCTCCTATCGTGATGCGTATGCTGGAGCGGGAGATTTCCGAGTATCAGCTGCAAATGGGTTTACGGAAGTACTTGCGTCGCTGGTCGTATTCCAACGCGGATTGGGATGATTTGATTCATCTGTTGGCGAGTTCAACGGGACGTGATCTGGAAACGTGGAATGAAATCTGGATAAAGGAGAGCGGTGCTCCCGTGATTGAGTTTGGCAAGGATGCTATTGCCATGATAGATGAAAGTGGCAAAAAACGGGTTTGGCCGCAAGCGATTTCGATTTATTGGATGAGTGCCGGAGGGCGGCTGTATCGTCAAGCGCGGGTGTTGAAGGATACGTTGACTCCTTTCAGGAACCCGGGCGTGATATTGCCGGATTGCGACGTGTCGGGATACGGTTGTTTCCTGCCGACGGAGTACAGTGTACAATTTCTCTCTAAAGAGTTGAACCAGATAGGAAATCCGCTTTATCGTGCTGTCGCTTGGCAGTTGTTGTACGAGGGCGTGTTGAACAAGAAGGTGAAAGGAGAGTTCTTCGTGAAACTTTGTATGAAACATTTGCCTCATGAAAAGAATAATCTGGTAGTGAATCGAACCTTAAGTTTCTTGAGGACTGTTTATTCGACTTATAGGGATGAGGGGGGAAGGCAGTTGTTGCAGGAGGAATTGGAGCGTTTCTGCGTGAACATGATTGATAATGACGCGGGGAATAAAAAATCCTATTTCAATACTTTGCTGACGCTTTATTCCTCACCCAAGATCGGGGAGTTTTTTAAAGAGGTATTAAACGGTGAGAGGGAGTTGGCAGGTTTGACGGTCAGTGATGACGATAAAATCAAGATAGCGTTTAATCTCGTGTTGCGGGATTCCAATCTTTACGGGGGAATGGAGGAACATATTAACGGGGCGATAAAGAATAAGGATTTGTTGAATCATTTCGCTTACGTGTTGCCCTCGGTTTCCGGTAACAAACAAGTGCGGGACAGTGTGTTCAGTGCTTTGCTGAAGAATGAAAACCGGGTGAACGAGGTTTGGGTGGAGGAGAGTTTGCGTTGGTTGAATCATCCCCGCCGGAGAATGGAGGCAGAAGAATACATTCCGCGAATGCTGGATAAATTGAAAGAAGTTCAAGAAACAGGCGATATATTTTTCCCGTCGGCATGGTTGAGTGCGGGACTCTCCGGGCATACCAGCAAGAACGCGTATTCTATGGTGAATGCTTTCTTGGAAAAACACCCGAATTACCCGAAGAATTTGAAATTAAAGATATTATCCAATTCAGACCATTTACGACGCCTTCACGCGGAGGAACGTGAACGATAATGTTTATAGATTAGATTATGAATGTTCGAGAAAACTCATTGATATTGATTCCGGCTCGTTACGCTTCTACCCGTTTCCCGGGGAAGCCGTTGGTTGAGATTGCCGGAAAGCCCATGGTGCAGCATGTTTACGAGAAAGCGACAGCGGTATCCGACTATGTTTACGTGGCGACTGATGATGCACGGATTTATGATGCCGTGACGGCCTTCGGGGGACGTGCGGTGATGACTTCTACCGAGCATCGTAGCGGAACAGACCGGTGTTACGAGGCATACGTGAAGGTGCATGAGGCTTTGAACCGGAATTTCGGGGTTGTTGTCAACGTGCAGGGGGATGAACCGTTTATTATCCCGCGACAGATAGAGTCTTTGATTTCCCGTTTTGAAGAGCCGGCGGTGCAGATTGCTACTCTGGCGAAGCCTTTTGAACGGAATGATGATGTTTTTGACCCGAATAAAGTAAAGGTGGTGTTCTCCGTGAAGAATACGGCTCTTTATTTTAGCCGGAACCCGATTCCTTATTGCCGGGGTGTGGAACGGGACGGGTGGCTTGCCCGGACTCCTTATTACAAGCATGTCGGAATGTATGCTTATCGTCCGGAGATTTTGAAGGCGATAACTTCTATCCCCCAAGGAGTTCTTGAACAAGCGGAGTCGTTGGAACAATTACGTTGGTTGGAGAACGGGTACACGATAGCGATAAGTATTACCGATCATGAATCGGTCGGGATAGATACTCCGGAAGACTTGGAAAAAATATAAATTAAAAGCTAAAAGTTACGATTCGTATATCAAACTTTTAGCTTTTAACTTTTATCTTTGATGCCAGCATCAAATTGTCATAATGTCTTTCTCTTTCTTGGCGAGATACTCATCGATTTTTTTGCCGTATTCATCGGTCATTTTTTGAGCCATGGCTTCGGCATCTTTGGACATATCTTCGGGAAGCCCGTCTTTTACCATTTTCTTTACTTGCTCGATCACGTCCCGGCGGGCGTTACGAACGCTTACTTTGGCAGTTTCGGCTTCACCTTTGCTTTGTTTCACGAGGTCGCGTCTGCGTTCCTCGGTAAGTTGCGGGATATTGATGCGGATCATTTCTCCGTTGTTATCCGGGTTTAATCCGAGGTTAGCGGTCATAATAGCTTTTTCAATCGGGGCTATCATGCTTTTCTCCCACGGTTGAACGGCAATGGTTCTCGGGTCGGGAGCCGAAATATTGGCTACTTGTGATAACGGGGTAGGACTACCATAATAGTCAACCAGCACGTCTTGTAGGATTTTTGGGTTGGCTCTTCCCGCTCTGATTTTACTGAGTTCGGATTCAAGGTGATTCAGAGCGGATTCCATTCTCTCTTTTGCTTCGTCGAGATAAAATTGTACTTCCTCGTTCATATATTTTTTAGTTTGATTTAATATTCATAACGAACCAAGCAAAGGTATAAAAAAATCTGTATTTTTACTCTATCCTACGCCACGTTTCCTTTACCTGTACGTTTTTCAACGTTCCGTTTGCCAATTTTAATTTCGCTTCTCCCGTGAGTACGAGAATCTGGTTGTTTGCCTCGAACTGGTACGTGGCGGTATATTCTATGATATCTTTTACCTTCACGGATTGGGAAGATTCGATGAGTTGCCCTGTCGTAATCTTGTAGGTGCCTTTCGTTCCGTCGGACGTCAGGAACGAGAAATCGTCATAGAACTCCTTTTGTATCGGGTGCTTAACTTCGATTCCATTCTCGGATATTTTTTCCCATTTGCCGGCAAGCGGGTTAGCCACAATCGTTCGGAATAACTTGCCGGGGCTGAAGATACATTCTTCCACGTACTTTTTGAATTTCTTTAATCCCAAGTAATCCCGTATTTTGATTTCCCGGATGACTTTGTTTTCTTGGAAACGAGGGGTGATATTCACGTATCGTGTGATAAAATTCTCCTCGGGGAGGCTGTCTATCAGTCTGATTTGCTCGTCCCACTCTTCCTTGTAATATTTCAGAATCATGTTTTTATCTTCCGCGGGCAGTGCGAGGGAAGGCATCACGATGCTCAGCATGATTTCCGAAGATTGTTGTTGTTCCCGGGCAGAAGTAACCAATCCTTTGTAGGCGGCTTTGTCCGAACCGTAACGCTTTTTCAAGTACAGGCGGTACATTTCGGCGGAGGAGGAAGCCACCGTGTCCGTGCCTTGTTTTAATTTCGCCTCGTTTGCCTCAAGGGCTTTCAGATACCTGTCGAAAGTGCGTCTTTCCACGTTAGGAGCGGTACTTTTCAAGGCGAAATAGACGGGTACGGTATAATATACTCGGACGGGCGTGTTGTTTTGTTTGCCGGGATACCATTTCGGCATGGAAGCAATCACTTCTTTTGCCTCGTTATCCAGTTCGGTGGATACGCCCCGGATGATTTTCACGTCATTCACCGTTCCGTCTTTCTCTATAATGAAACGAACGTACACTTTGCCTTCTATACCTTTGGTTTTAGCGGCTTCCGGGTATTGCACGTGGCTATATATCCAAGCATTCAGATTACCGGGAAAAACGGGCATTTCTTCGACGAACATGTAGACTTTATTATCTTCGGTACTGTCTTTAGTCTGTTCGTGATGGTGTTGCGCGATGGTCGGAAGCGTTCCTGCCAGAAGGAACATACTCGCGAATAATACTTGTAACTTGGTGACAAGTTGTCGATTAAGGGTGTATGGCTTGAATATCATGGTTCGTGTCTTAGCGTGATAGATTACTTTCTTTTCTCACAGCTAAATATAGAGTGAATTTTTGGTATTTGCAATGAATATTAAGTGTTTTGTAAATTTTAAATCTAAAATGGGTAGATTCTCGATGAAGCGGATTACTTTTGTCTTCTTAAAGAAACGATATGAAAAGGAAAGATTTTGAGGTGATGGCACCGGTTGGTTCCTACGAATCACTGGAAGCTGCATTACAGGCGGGGGCTGATTCCGTCTATTTCGGCGTCGAGGGATTGAATATGCGTTCCCGTTCGTCGGCTAACTTCACGTTGGATGATTTGCGAAATATAGCGGAACGTTGTAGCGAGAGAGGGGTGAAGACTTATCTCACGGTGAACACGATTATATATAATAATGAACTGGATAAGATGCACCGTATTATCGATTGCGTGAAAGAGGCGGGATTAACTGCCATTATCGCATCGGATATAGCGGCTATTCTGTACGCTCGTTCTGTCGGGGTAGAGGTGCATATCAGCACGCAATGTAATATCACGAATTACGAGGCGGTGAAGTTTTATGCGCAGTTCGCCGATGTTGTCGTGCTGGCTAGGGAGTTGGACATGGATCAAGTGATGACGATTCATCGTCAAATCGTGCAGAATGATTTGCGGGGTCCCAAGGGAGAATTAATCCAGATCGAGATGTTCGCTCATGGAGCCTTGTGTATGGCTGTTTCCGGGAAATGTTACTTGAGTCTTCATGAAATGAATGCCTCCGCCAACCGGGGGGCTTGCTACCAGATTTGCCGGCGTTCCTACACGGTGAAAGATACCGAAAGCGATATCGAGTTGGAGGTGGATGGCAAGTATATCATGTCCCCGAAAGATTTATGTACTATCGGGTTCGTGAATAAGATGATTGACGCGGGTGTGCGGGTGTTTAAAATTGAAGGGCGTGCCCGTTCTGCCGAGTACGTGAAGACGGTTTGCGAGTGCTATAGCGAAGCATTGGATGCCTACACGGACGGAAGTTACGATGCGAAGAAGATAGCCGCGTGGAAAGAACGGCTGGCTTCGGTGTTTAACCGCGGTTTTTGGGATGGCTATTATCTTGGACAACGTTTGGGAGAATGGAGTGAAGTATATGGTTCGAAAGCCACCAAGAAAAAAATATGTATCGGTAAAGTCACGAATTATTTCACGAAATTGCAGGTCGGAGAATTTAAACTGGAATCATACGACTTGAAAGTAGGCGATGAGGTGATGATTGTCGGTCCAAGTACGGGAGTGGTACAAATGACTGTTCCGGAACTTCGTCTTGAATTAGATCCCGTGGAGCGGGTAGAGAAAGGCGCCGTATTCTCTATGCCTTGCGAGATGAAATTAAGGCGTTCGGATAAACTGTATAAGTTGGTGGATAATTTATAAAACAAAAGGCTGCAATGATGAGTTGCGGCCTTTTATTTTATGGTTATTTGAATGGATTCAATTTGGGTGGCTTGATGTTAAATAGATTGTAACTCAAGACTAAACTTCCTCTCATGTGCAGCATTTTATAATCGAAATATTGATTGCTGGGTTTGAATATATCTTTGAATCCGCAACTAAACCGTAACCCGAGTTCGATACGGGGAAATAGTTGGCGTTCGTATCCGGCAATGAAACCCATATCCCAGCTATCCAAAATATTGCTAAAGTTAATATGCAAAGGATTGCTCGGGTCAATAGAACCGTTATAGACTTTATCATCGGTCATCATGTATCCTTTGGTCACCGTATTTCGAAATTTGGCATTAATGATCCATGCCCCGTAGAGTCCAACCAGAATACGGTCTTTTTGATTGCTAAACGTGTATTTGAAATAAAGAGGAACTTCCAGCATGGTAAAATCCATTGACATTTCGGCAGAGCCGCAAAAACGGGAAATAATATTGTTTTTATCGTCATGAAATCTCTGGTCATCAATACGGGCGTCAGCATCAATAGCCACTTTTTTGTACGTGAGTTCTGCACCTAATGTCCATTTCTTTGTTACAGGGAAAGTTAGTTTTGCTCCCAATGATGGCGAAAGTTTAGGATAGGGGTTGAACACGTCCGGAACATTACTGAACGGAAACGGGATAGCCCCGCCAATATCAGTTCCTAGCTGAACTCCAAGAGCGAATCGATATTCTACTTGATCATCAGTATCTACTGAAGTCGTGTTGGTCTTTGATTGATTGTTGTCTTGGGCAACGGTATTTAAAGTACAAAATAACGGTACAAGTAAAAGGTATATCAGTTTCATTTTCTTTTCAGGTTAAAAGTTTACAACAACGTTATCGACGGTTAAGGTACTACCTTCTGCCCCGATAAACAGATCTCCCTGCCTACTGGAGGTCATTACTATCGATATATGTGTCGGTTCCAGATTTTTATACTTACTATCATATTTGATCGGGATCGTATAATTGTCCCAGTTACGTAATGCTGTATTCGCTCCGTCGAAAATAAATTCTCCTTTTCCTAACACTTTTAGACCATTGACAGGATCTCCATGATATTCTAATTCTCCATTGCCTTCCCAACGAAGTAATTCAACCCAAATACGTCCTTGGTCGGTTCCTATCGTATCTTTTAATTTGTAAGAAGAATTTTCGTTTGCTTTTACCGAGCGTTGAAATTTTACACCAGCTTCATATTTGGCATCAACAGAAATAGATTCCGGACGCATGATAAACGGTATCCCGAAATAGGTCATTAACGGGGGATTGTTTAAATAAGAAACATTTATTTGGAAGTACCCGGTAAATATTGTCCCGGCTGTTATTAACTCGCCGATACCGATACCGCTTAATCTTTGAATGCCAGTTTTCATTTGTGCCGCGTATCCGTCCTGATTATCGACAGGGGTGGTTCCTTGTACAAAAGAATTATTGGCTGTAGCCCATCCGAGCCCTTTCCCGGGTCTTGGATTGATATTTATTTTACCAGTTCCTATATTAATCCAGTCTTCAAATTTAGAATTTTCGATGCTCGGAACGATTAGCACGTTCCAAACCCGTTCGTCTCCATTGTCGGCAATCAACGTGATTTGTTTTTTATCATTAGAATTCGTGAAGACAAAGGAGGAGGGAGCTGAGCCGTCTTTGTATTCTCCCGTTTTGGTGATGTCAGCTTTGATCGTTACCGATTCCGTTTCAGACCAGTCGATTTCTTTCTCGAAGGTGATTCGAATGTTGTTATCCCGGATTGAAACACTCACACCTTCTGATGGTTCTGTGATTCGGAAGTTAGTGATGTTAGCGTTAGGTTTGTCTTTTAATACGATTTGTCCCAAGTGAGGCAAGCCGCTCTCTGAAATGAGATAGAATGTTTGTGGTGTGTAAACGTCATTGAATGTGATTTCTTTCAAGTTTAACGGATTTTCATCCACGCTAATGACTTTGTTTGTAGTTGAAGAAAATTTGATGTTAGCCTTTATCGTGAGTGGAAATAATTTTCTCCCGTAATCTAAGGGAATAGTTACTATATTATTACTGATTGTAATATCATCTTTGTTTAATATGATCCCTTCTGTTTGCTCAGTAATTGAGAAAGAGACAATTTCTGCGTCGTCACTTAGCTTGCTTACTTTCTCACATGAACTGAATAATCCAAGTGCTAGTAAAAGAATCCCGTAATATTTTCTCATATAAATTTAATTTTCGTAATACTCAGCAATTTTTATGCCATCCGTATAAATACGGAAATGAGGTTGATAAAGTTATCTATTGGGTATTTCATTGCAAAAGGTACTGCAAGTTATGTTTCATCGTTGTCGTCAACTGGTCGTAATTTGCGACCAGTTCTTTGATGTCACAGCTTGTGATATCAAAGCAGAAACCCTATTCATCCTTTTTTTTCTTCATATACCGCATGATATAGAATATAATACCGCCCAACAAAGCTAACAAAAGAAGACTTGAACTTATAGCTGAAATTCGGGCTCCCATGTAATAAGACTCCGGTTTGTATTCGAATGTAACGGTATGTTCTCCCGCGGGGACTATGACGGCACGTAAGATATAATCAGCCCTGAGAAGATCGGTTTTGTTACCGTCGATATAAACATTCCAGCCTTTGGGATAATATATTTCACTGAATACAGCCAATTGTTCGTTTGCCGCGGAAGTCTTGTATTCCAATTTGTTCGGGGCGTACGAGGTCAATTGTATCGTGGCGTTCTCGTCAAAATTGAAACCTTTATCTTGAATGACGGATTCAAACTCTTTGCTGATGACGGCAGATTCTCTCGGGTCTATTTGTTTCAGCCCGAGTAATTCTTCATCCGGCGTGTTCACGAGTTCATAATCCTTGACAAACCATGCGTTCCCGTAAGCGTATTTATTGTTGACGGGGGCGGAATTGGCATGCACGATGACATATTTCGTGTTCAACATATTCAACACGGTTTGCTTGGAAAGACTTTCTTCCATGGCAGAGAGTGTTGGAGAACTTTCCAGCGTTTTACCGATACTTTGCATCTCGGGATAGATGAAATAATCAATAATATCTTGGTAACGCTGTAACTTGGCGGCACTGTATCCCCCGATCGTCTTGTGATGATAACTGGTATGCGAATCATTGAACGTGTTCACGGATATATCCAGTACCCGATAATTCGGGTCTTTATCTGCAAGGATGGCTTGATCCACCGGACGAGGTTGGTATTGATTGTTAAACTCCCGTTGTTTTACAAAGTGGTCGTTATTGAGGTAACGTTTATCCACGGTCCACATATCGGCAAGAATCAATAGTCCCATGACGATCACGACATGAGTGCTTTTGATTTTCTGAATCATCCATGCCCAAATAACGACGCCCGCCAATAAGATAAATACCAAAGAACGGAATGCGTCCGAGCGAAGCAGGGATTCCCGGTCTTGGGGTAAATATTGTCTGAGCCAATCCGGGTATTGACTGTCTGCCGGTGAAACGAAACTTCCGGCTAAACCGGGTAATAACGCGAACAAGGCGCAAATACCACCGGTAACTCCTACGGCTATTTTCAATCCTTTGAGCAGAGTCTTTTTCTCGTATTCCCCGTTAAGAATTTTGTTCAGGGTATATATCCCTAGCAAAGGAATGGTCAACTGCAACACGATCAACATCATGGACGGCACCCGGAATTTGTTGTATAACGGGATGTAGTCATAGAAGAAACTCGACAGGAACATGAAATTCCGTCCCCAGCCCAAGAATAGAGCCAGTAAAGAAATTCCCACTATCCACCACTTCATGGGTCCTTTGATTAACACGAGTCCCAACACGAAAAGGAAAATGGCGATAGCTCCCATGTACATAGGTCCCGCCGTGAATGCCTGTTCGCCCCAGTACAAGGGTAATTGTTGAATGATTTGATCGGCGTTCGACGCTCCTTGACTATTCAGGAATTTGTATGTTTCCGAATTTTTGTCTAACGCTCCGCCGGAAGCTCCACCCTTGAAGTTCGGTATCATCAGATTGAGGGTTTCGTCAATCCCGTAACTCCATGCGGTGGCGTATTCTTTATCCAACCCGCCTTTGGTTTGGCTATTTTGGTTTAAGGTCAATTCCGACCCGCCTCGCATCGTGTACTTGCTATATTCCCACGTCGGCCACAAGTGATTTATATTTGTGGCTGCTGCGAATAGAACCGCTACCACGAGTAGCGTGACGGTTTTGAAAAAAGCGGGAAGTGCCTTTGCCTTGACGGCTTTGTATAATTGTGCTATTCCGTAGAATAAAACGATAAAAGCGAGATAATACGTGATTTGCGGGTGATTCGCCATGATTTGGAAAGCAAGTGTTATCCCGAAGAATACCGCCCCCAACCACCGATTCTTTCGGAAGGCGAAAACGACAGAAGCCAAGACCATTGGCATTAATGATATTGCCACCATCTTTGCGTTATGTCCTACTTGAAGAATTTGGAAATTGTACGAGCAGAAACCAAAAGCGAGAGCACCCACGATAGATAACCACGGGTTTACCCCGAAAGCCAGTAATAACAGGTAGAAACTGACAAGCCCTAAAATCAGATAGCTGGCAGGGCGAGGTCCCACGAACAGACCGTCATACACGTTTTTCAAGTAATTGCCTTTATATTCCGTGGAGATCATTGTGGTTGGCATTCCGCTGAACATGGAGTTTGTCCACAACGGCTCTTCTCCTGTTTGTTCCCGAAACTGTATAATCTCGTTCGCCGCCCCTCGCCACGAGGAAATATCCGATTGCATTACTATTTTGCCCTCGAATAAAGCCGGAAAGTAAGCGTAGGCAATAACGATAAATAGGATAAAAGCTACAAGATAAGGATAAAACGATTTGGGCTTCGGCATCTTCATGTTTTTGTGTTTTAATGTATTCGATTTCTCGCGAAAGTAAAAAATATAATTATCAAAATAGAGGAATGTATTTAAAAATTGTGAGAAGGGGATGGTCTTGGTGGGACGATGGCATTCGTGTTTCTTGAAAAATGTATGCCTTGGATTAGGCGGTAGATAAATTATTTGTATTTTTAGATTTTTATTTTTTCTCTAAAAATACAAGAGAGTTATGAAAGTTTTTATGTTGGCTAATCCGGTTGCCGTGCATACCCAAAAATGGGTGAAGTCGTTATCCGATAGAGGAATAAATATATTACTATATAGTTTTAGGCCTTACAAGGAAGAGGGGTTTTATAAAAACATGGAGAATGCGGAGGTGCGTGGCTTTACCAAGGAAAGAAATGCACGGGGGATAAAATCGTTTTTCTTGTTTAAGCTATTCTGGTACTATATCCCTTTGGTTTGGGATATCAAGCGACAGATTCGTGCTTACAAACCGGATTTGGTACATTCCCATTGCATCAGTGATAACGGTTTGTTCGGGGTTTTGTCCGGATTTCATCCTCTTTTGGTGTCTGTCTGGGGAACGGATATTTTTGTCTACCCCTCGAAAAGCGGTATTCGGAAACGAATAATCCGTTTTATATTGAAACGGACGGATCACATTCTGTCAACGAGTCACGTGATGGCAGAAGAAACCCGGAAATATACATCTCGGAAGATAGAGATCACTCCTTTTGGAGTGGACGTCAGTTTATTCCGGCAGTTGGAGAAAAAGCCCGACGGGGTATTCACCGTGGGGATTGTGAAGACGTTGGAGTATGGTTACGGGATTGATGTACTTATCGATGCTTTCGCTTTGTTCCGGAAGAAATATGCTGAAACAAGCATGAAGTTGCGTGTTGTCGGGGATGGAAGTTTGAGAGGAAAACTTGAAAAACAGGCAGAAGATTCGGGAGTAGGAGATGATATCATTTTTGAGGGGCGTGTGCCGAATCATGAATTGCCGGCGATATTGAATGATTTTGATGTATTTGTAGCTCTTTCGAGAAGTGAGAGTTTTGGAGTCGCGATAGTGGAAGCCATGGCATGCCAATGTCCCGTGATCGTGTCCGATGCCCCGGGATTCGTGGAAATTGTGGAAGACGGAATAAACGGGTTGATTGTGCCTAGGGAGAATGTCGCCGCTGCAGCGGAAGCCATGGAACGTCTTTTTCTGGACGACAGGTTGCGATTTGCTTTAGGAACAAGCGGTCGGGAACGAGTGGAGAAAATGTATGATTGGCAGAAAAATGTTGACACCATGATTGCTTTATATCAGCAGGTATGAGTATCTTTGTTCCCGTTTGAGAAATATTTTGTGTATAGATAAGTTTATATTTTAACGTAAAAGATGTTCGGAGATATAAAACAGACCATGAAGCATACCGTCGTGTATGGCGTTGGAAACTTTGCTTCCAAGTTGGTCGGTTTTATTCTGATTCCGTTGTACACGAACGAAAAATTCTTTTCTCCCGCCGATTACGGGATGCTGAGCCTTCTGGACGTAACGTCCCAAGTATTGGTTGCCGCCATGGGATTGGCTTTTTATGCCGGGCTCGTGCGTTGGTATTGGGATAAGGAGTACGCGGAACGTCAGAAAAGTCTGTTCTTCACGATAATGCTGATGACCACGGTGGCAGCCGTGGGGATGGGCATGATCCTGTGGGGATTCCGGGACTCCATTGAGGTGTTGTTGTTGGCAGGGGAGAAAATGGAGTCGTTTGAACAATTGCCTTACGTGTTCAATTTGCTGTTGGTGTATTCCGTTTTATCCGCGATAGTGGCACCGGTGTTGGATCTGTTGCGGTTGAAAAGCCGTTCCGTGCAGTTCTCGGTAGTCAATATTTTGAAATTGGTCGTTACCTTGGGTGTAACTGTTTATTTTATCGTGGGGCGGCAAAAGGGAATTACCGGGGTGTACGAGGCGCAAGTGATCGGGGCTATATTCCAAATATTACTCCTGTTGCCTTTCATTATAAAAAATTCAGCCTTGAAATTGGAATTTGCAGCTATTAAGCAAATTCTTTCGTATAGCTACCCGTTGATGTTCCCCGCTATCGTGGGCGGTTTATTGACCGTTTTCGATAAATATATGCTGAATTACATGAAAGGGATGGATGATGTTGCCTTTTATGCATTCGGTTATAAAATCGGTAACACGTTGAAAATATTCATCGTTGCTTCCGTTCAATTGGCACTGACGCCCTTGATGATGAAAAAAATAAACGACCCGAACAATCGACGTTTTTATTCAAAGATATTTACTTATCTCTCTTTCGGAGGAATGTATTGTGTTTTGGGGTTAAGTTTATTATCCAGAGAATTGATTGCCTTGGTGGCGTCTAATCCTGCGTATTATGCTTCCGTGTATATCGTTCCTTTTATCACTTTCGGGATATTCTTCGGTATGTTGCGGGATGCTTCCGTTATCGGTTTACAAATCACGAAACGGACAAAAATTATCAGTTCCTCGATCATCTTGATCACGTTTATAAATCTGGGATTGAATATACTTTTGATCCCCGCGATGGGAATGTATGGGGCTGCATTGGCAACCTTGGTGGCGCAAATAATTTCTTGGGGCATACCCTACTATTTCGCGCAAAAGGCTTATCCGATACCCTACGAGTTGGGTAAGTTGGGAAAAGTTCTTGCGGTTGGTACGGCAATCTATCTTCTGAGCGTTTTGACGGCTCCGTTGAATATATGGATTGCTTTCATTATCAAGATCGGGTTGTTGGTCGCGTATCCTTTTATGCTCTATGCATGGAAATTTTACGATGACGTGGAACTTCAAAGAATCACGGGGATGTGGGATAATTGGAAATTGATGTTGGGATATTATTGGTCTTCTTTGACCTCTATGCCCCGTAAAACAGTTAATCTGGGAAAGACTGTTGTTGCCGGGCGATTGAGTAGGGAATTTAGTAAACGAAAGGCTAAATTTTTATTTTTAGTGCCTCGTAAGAGAATAGCTATAGCCTTGTTGGATAAAAGTAAATATCATAACGATTTCGCCGCGTATTACGAAACGGTGAAAGGTAAGAACTCGGTCAAGTATTTTCATCAGCAGGCGCACAAGAAAGGGGCTGAATTTCGGTCTATTGAACCGGAGTTATTCGAGAATGAGATTTTTGAAGTGAACACTTCATTGGAAGTACGGCAGGGAAAAGAGATAAAACAAGAATATTTGCAGCGGGGAAATATTACCCGGGGCGAGGGGATGGACGTGTACGGGGTGTTTATGGATGATAAACTGGTCGGGTATATCCGTACATTGCATTTGGGCGAAACGATATTTATAAATAATATATTGGGGCATGGCGCTTATCTGAAAGCAGGGGTTGTGTATTTCTTGCTTTTGGAAGTCGTGCAGCGTTGCTTTGAGCGGGACGATGTAAGGTATATCATTTATGACTCTTATTGGGGAAATTCCCGAGGGTTAGCTTTATTTAAAAAACGTTTCCATTTTGAACCGACTAAAGTGACATGGATAAACCGATGAACCGCTGGAAAAGAATATATCGCAAGTTATTTCGGCAGAAAGACCGGATAGGGGAGTATGAAGCTCTCTTGAAACGGGCTTTGGAGAACGGCTATCGGGTAATGTCGTTACTTGAATGGGTGCGGGAAGATTATCCGTCGGGGCATGTTCTCTTGCTTCGTCACGATGTGGATATAGATTCCCGCGGGGCGGAAAGGATGTTCGAGGTGGAAAGGCGTTTAGGAGTTCATGCCTCTTATTATTTCCGGCATTTAACCATGAAATCCTCTCTCGTGAAGCGAATGCTTCGTGAAGGGTTCGATGTTGGACTGCATTACGAAACGTTGGCCTTGAAGATGAGATACTTGCAATTGAAAGACAAAAAAGAGATTTCTTCCGAAATCCTTCTCTCCTGTCAACAACAATTAGCCGGGGAAATCCAAGAATTTAGAAAGAGTTTCGGTTCCATGACCTCTCTCTGTTCCCACGGTGCGGCTTGGAACAGGAAACTGGGTGTCCCGAATCATATTCTCGTGGACGATACGTTCAAAAAAGAGCATGATATCCTTTTCGAGGCTTACGACGAAGCTTTGAGGGAAAGAATCACGACCTACATATCGGATGCCTCGGTGACCGACGCTTCTGTCTGGCGATACGGTAAATCCCCTGTCGAGGCTATCGAGCAAGGTGATTCCGTGATCCTGTTATTGACTCACCCCGAGCATTGGAATCATCATTTTCTCTCGAATGTGCGCAAACTTTGGTTGTCTTTCTTAGATCGTTAGTATATCGTATTCAACGTGTTGCCTGCCACTACCGAGTTGTATTTCTCCAACACGGCTTTTTTCCCGTTCTCTCCCATGCGTTTCCGTTCTTCCGGGTGTTGATAGAGATAGATGATTTTTTCCGTGAGGTCGCCCACGTCTTTGTTCCGGAATACCATTCCGCCTCCGGTTTCTTCGATTAATTCCAACTGGGGGGTACAATCCGACACCAGTACGGGAGTTTCAAACAGCATGTATTGGTAAACCTTGTTGGCAATACCGGAATCATGTTGCGGATTCTTGATTAAAGGGGATAACCCGATAGCGGATTGGCGGGCAAAAGCGGGAAACTCGGACAGATCCTTCCATTTGTGGTAAATGATTTGCTCTTTTATTTGAGGATCATCCATATAGGTCTTGAATACTTCTTTATCCCCTTTATCAATAGGACCGATAAGCAATAGTTTTATATCCGGGTACTTCGGGGCAAGTTCTTTTAACGCTTTGAAACAGGTAATCAATCCGCGGCGTACACCGATAGCCCCGAAATAGAACATGATAAAATCTTGCTTGGCAACCGTTTCGGGAGCGGTATCGTGTTTTAAAAGTTCCTCCGTGTCCGGCACATTGGGATAAATAACGAAGCGTTTTCCCGCGAGTGACGGGTATTTTTGTTTTAACTCTTCTTGAAAGCTATGACACAACACGACGATGTTGTCGGCATATTCAAGGTATCTTTTTTCCAGTTTTTCCCAGCGTTTGGGAACCACGAGCAAACTCTTCGGGAAAGTCGTTGCCCACGTGTAGGATTGTATCGCTGCCGGGAAGTTCTCGTGCAAGTCGAGAGTGATCGGGAGCCGGTATTCGCGGCTGCCCGTGTACACGGGTTTTGCCATGTACAAATCATGCGTGTGTAAGGCTTCTACCCCGGTATTTTTTATGAAACGGCGGATTTGTTTTTGCCATATCCAGTTGTATAGCGGGAAACGGTTCACGATTCCGAACAGGATTTCTCTTTGCCTGTTTGACATCTTGAAGCGTGTGATTTTAGTTTTGCCGATAGTCCCCGATAGTCCGATATTCAGCAAATCCGGACAGAGAACGTGTATCTCGTGCCCGTGATTTTCCAAAACCTTGATCTCGTTCAGTACCCGTTGATCTCTCGTGATCTCTTTATCTAATATGACACCTATTTTCATGTCTTATTTTTTATTTCCGTAATAATTCTTTGAAAATCCCCTCACTTCTTTACCCAACAAGGCATTCCACCCTCCCCACAGAAGCCCGAATCCGTATGCGAACACTTGAATCAACAGCGTGATGATTGACAAGAAGGCAACCGCGAGGCTGTGATACTTTCCCAAAGATTGAAGGAAAGCCAGCAGGCAAACCGCCAGCAGTCCGCAACCGGCAATGCTCCACAGGACACGTATCGGGAATATTAGCCCCGTGAAACAGGTCACAATGGCTAATCCGAACAGACCGAGGATAAGGAGCGCGGGTAACAAATGCACCACTTTCAACGTGTGCGGGTGACGACGGGAGAGGTTGATACGTGCCACTCCCCAGTTGAATATCTGGCGGAAGAATTTCGGGATGCTTGTCCGTCGCTTGTGGTAAACGTAAGCATCGGGAATAAGTCCTACATTGAATCCGGCATTGTATATACGCATCGAGTAATCCATGTCTTGCCCGTGGCGAAGGCCTCCCATCTCTCCAATCGTGTCATGGACTTCGCGGGATATGCCCATGTTAAAACTCCGGGGATAGAAACGTCCGACATGTTTTTTATTTCCTCGCGTGCCGCCCGTGCCGATAAAAGAAGTCATGGAATAATTGATCGCTTTTAACAGAGGGGAGAAAGAGGGATGACACGTGTCGGGTCCGCCGAAAGCGTCGTAATGGTGTTCGTTTTGTACTTTCTCTATTTCACGTAGCCAATGGGGGGGAAACATGCAATCCGAATCCACGAAGATAAAATAATCTCCTTTGGCTTCCCGCATCCCGTGATTTCTTGCGGCTCCCGGACCTTGATTCTTTTGGTAGACGGCACGAATCTGCAAACCGCTTGCCGAACGGTATTGCTCTATAAATTCCCGAAAACCGTCTTTCGAACCGTCATCCACGAAAAGAAATTCAAAAAGTTCCCGATCACCTTCCATTCTTTCGGCACTATCGAGAAGTTCTTTCACTTCATCCAATCGGTTATAAACGGCTATGATAATAGAATATTTCATACATTTTCCCTTTAATAATAAGCCTCAATATTATCTTCCACCCGTTTATAGATAAATTGCTGTTCCCAAATCGCGAGTCCTAGGATAATCCAAATGAAATTATAGTGCCACCGGAGTTTCGGGTGAGCCGGGTAATCCAAGATATACCGGATATATTCGTAATTGAATATACCTTGTTTTTCGATGTATTCCTTCGTCAGAATCTTTTCGGCGGTATCCTTCAAATCCTTCTTGAACTGGAGATACGGGTTCACCGTGAATCCCCATTTCTTCTTGGTGATGATTTTGGGCGGCAGATAAGGTTTCATGGCTTCCCGGAACAGATACTTCGTCTGGTTATTCTTGATTTTCAGTTCCACGGGCAGAGAGAACCCGAAATCCACCAGCTCCCGGTCGAGGAAAGGCACCCGTTCTTCCACGGAATGAGCCATTGACATCCGGTCGTCCGTGAGTAGGTAATCATTCACCATTTTGGACTGGAACTCCGTGTATAGCACTTGATTTAGCGCGTTCTCGTTCTTCACGTCGTTGAAAATTTTATCGAACTCCTTGTGAACCGGAATAAGTTCCGCTTGGTGTTGATGCAAAAACTTCTCCGAGTAAATATTCTTGTAGAATGGCGTGTCGTAATCCCACGCGTTACGGAGGATAAGATAAAAGCGTTCCACGTCCCCGATCGAGAGAAGCATTTGTACTCCCCGTCGGTACTCGTCATATCTCAAAGACTTGGAATTATTTTGTAGTTTGAAAATAAAATCCGATTTCCAACGTCCGAAGCGTTGCATCCATCGCGGCATATGGCGGTGCCATTGGTTGAACGGGTAAACGAACTTGTGAATATCGTACCCGGCAAATAGCTCGTCCCCGCCTAATCCCCCCAGTACAACTTTCACCGTGGGGTGGACGAACGCCGACATGTTGAATCCCTGCAACAAATTGATTTTCGGTTCTTCCGCGTGCCATATAACTTGTGGCATTTGTTGCATCGGGTTCATCGACAGACTCAACGTGTGATGATTCGTATGAAAGTAATCCGCTATCTGTTGCGCGTCGGGAAATTCGTCCGTGGGTTCGTTGAATCCCATGGTAAACGTGTTGATTTCCGGTACTCCCAATTCATGCATCTTTTGCACGATAGCGGAAGAATCCAACCCTCCCGAAAGATATACTCCCACGGGGACGTCACTCACCAGCTGGCGTTTCACGGCCTGTTTGATCAACGCGTTCATCCGCTCCTTTGCTTCGTCTTCCGTGATGGAGCGATCGACATCGACAGACAATTGCCAGTAACGTTTTACCGTGAACAACCCTTTCTCGAACACGGCATAATGTGCCGGCGGGATACGTTTGATTCCCTCGAACAGGGTTTCGTTGCCTTGCGTGTACCGCAAGTTCAAGTGAACGTGTAAGGCCTTCAGGTTGAGTTGTCGCTCGTACTTGGGATGAAGGATAATGGATTTTTGCTCCGAGCCGAATACCAGTACGCCGTCTTTCAAAAAATAGTGAAGCGGTTTCACCCCGAAATGATCCCGTGCGAGAATCAAGCGCTCGTTCTTCATGTCCAGCAGGGCAAAAGCGAAAATACCGTTCAGTTTGTTGAAGAACCCGGTACCGTGTTCCTCGTACAAGTGAACCAGCACCTCCGTGTCGGTAGCCGTGTAAAACACGTGTCCTTTATTTTTTAATTCTTCCCGTATCTCCTCGTAATTGTATATTTCCCCGTTGAAAATAACGCAAACCGTTTTATCCTCGTTGAATATGGGTTGATTCCCGCAAGTTGTCACGTCGATAATGGACAAGCGCCGATGCCCGAGAGTAAAATCCCGGTGGACATAGACGGCTTGGTCATCCGGACCGCGGTGTTTTATGGCGGTCAGCATTTCCGACATCAATTCTTTGTTATCCTTGTCGCGTTCAAATATTCCGGCTATTCCGCACATATTCTTTGTTAATTAATTGGACATCGGTTGCATTTTTTACAAAAGTAACACAAAAAAGAGAGATACGGAATATCTATACTTATTTTATGGTTGGGCAGCCTATTCTTAACCCTTGCTCTACCTCATGAACGTAGCATGGACGTAGCATGAACGTAGCATAAACGTAAATCAGTGTTTATGCTGTGTATATGCTCCGTTCATGCACTACTTATAAGGTAGGGCAAGGGTTATGTAGTGGTAGCAAGGGATAGGGCTATAACCTGTTCAGTTTTTTCAGAGCCTTGAATTTATGGCGATACATTTTCAGGATATTCCGGATATTGTCGTACCGGCGGAATTTTTCACTGTACGCGTGTAATTCTTCTTTACCCGTGATTTGGTGGAGTACCAGCAATTGATGGCGTACCAGCCGGAGATAGCCGATAGTACAGGGGTCGTTTTGCGGGTAACCGGGCAGGTCGCAGCGGTTGAAGCGAGACCAGTAGCCCATGTCAAATTTAGGTAGTTGGCGGATAAGTCCTTCCACACCTTCCTTGAATAGATGGAGGGCGAGGGCATGCCCATCGGGATTCACTTCTTCCGGGACGGCACGAATGTAATCGTGTAGACCGAAGAGCGAGAATATATGCCCGTCCAACACGCGGGTAGGGCAGGTGGCCGTGTACTCTTCATAGAACGTTTCGCCGATTGCCTGGTCAACGGAAACACCGCCTTCGGATATATCTTTCGTGAAAGGGATAAGGGCAAGTGTTGCCGTGTGCAGGTATTCCGTGTTTCGTGTCATTTGCCATGCCCGCAAGAGGATAGAGATAGCTCGGCTTTGGGTGAATGCCGATTTCCACGGGGTGGTGACGCGGTATTCCGGTTTGGCGGTTTCGGTCAGCCAGTAACAACCCAATTCGGGCGATTCCTCCCGTTGTTGCATGAACCAATCGGCAAAACGGAGGAAATAGGCTTTCTTTTCGCTATCATGTGTTTTGAGCCAGCTATGAAACACGGCCAAAGCGTATTGCCCGATGGTGATTGGGTAATAGTAATATCCTTTTCCGTCAACCACGTCGATGTAGGAGTGCACGAGGGGAATACCCGCTTCATCAAATTGGAACGGGTGGTTGCCGCCCCGCGTGTTGATTTTGTCCTCTTCAAAAAGAAAATAATAATAAGTCAGTTCAGTGCTTTTGTTGTCCGTGCAAATAGCCAGATGCTTGTTCTCGTTGAAATCGGTCAACAATCTTTTTCCGAAGAATAGGGCATTTTTCAGTTTCATAGGCTTGTTTATTTCGTGTGCCGGGAAAGCACGTGATTCATGAAGTGAGCCAGCTCCCCGGTGGTTGCCTCCCGGGAATAACGGGAACTGTTCGAGAACGAGTAGGCGGGTGTTTGACATTGCCATGCCTCGTGGAGCTTGCGTAATATTCTTTTGGCACCTTCCGTGTCATTGTAGTCGACCATTTCCCCGCATTGACATTCGTCGATAATATGGCGGGCTTCACCCTCGGTATTGCCGATGGCGAGGATGGAACGTTGAGCCCCGATGTACTCGAACAATTTTCCGGTAAGGATGCCCTTGTTGTTCGGTACGTTATCAATGACAAGTAACAGGGCGTCGGACGAGTTGATATGGCGTATCGATTCGTCGTGAGGGAGATAGGATATGTATTCCGTGTCGGCTGTCAGCCCGTTTTCCTCCACGAGTTGTCGCAGTTCGGGGCAGGTGTTCCCGATGAATTTCAGCCGGAACCGTATATTTTCTTCCCGCAATTCCCGAAGGGCGGGGAGTAAGGGTGTCGGGATACGGGTGACTGAAAGTACTCCCGTGTAAGTAATCACGGGGCAGTCGTTACGCGGGAGGGGAGCCGGACGGTTGTCGTAACCGTTGAAGACCAGACAACCGTTTCGCGGTTTTTTGCGTTTGCTTTCGAGCAATTGCAGGATGTCCTTGCTGATGGACACGATGCCATCGGCGGCATTCAAGGCGTCGTGTTCCAGACGACGGTCTTTACGCTCGGCACGGGCACTTCTTTTCAAGTTTTGGTTGTAAACGACCTCTTTCCACGGGTCGCGATAGTCGGCAATCCACGGTTTGCCTGTTTTTCGGGCAAGGGCTTGACCGATTAGTTGCAACGAATGGGGAGGAGAGGAGGTGAGAATCAAATCAATGTTTTCCGACCGGATGATTTTCTTTCCTTCCCTCACGGCGTAACGTTTCCAGCCGACACGGGCATCGGGGATGAAGAGGTTGAGCCGAATCCATTTGGAGAGGCGGGTGACGAGGTTCGGGCTTTTCTCGGAGAGAATATAGGTACCGATTGCGTCGTCCTTCTTTTTGCCGGAAACCAGTTTGAAAATGGAGAACGGTTCGAAAGTTTTTGTCTTGTACACTTTTAGGTGTGACGGGATTTCTTTTTCCAACGAGGGGTCTTTAGCGGGATACTCGCCTTTTCTGACGGTCAGTATCACGGGTTCCCACCCGTACTTGGGCAGGTATTTCGCGAAGTTTAGCACCCGTTGCACTCCCGGTCCCCCGCTTGGCGGCCAATAGTAGGTAATAATCAGAACTTTTTTTTTCATTTTATGCCTCGATTAAAGTATCGACAATCACTTTCGCGGCATGTCCGTCGCCGTACAGGGGGGTAGAAAAGTCAGGATGCGGTTGCTCCCGGTAGGCTTGGATAATTCTGTCGTATGAATTTCCCGCTAAGGTATTGTAACCGTGGTTGACGAGTTCCGTCCATTCCGTTTCGTTCCGGAGCGTGATACAATATTTCCGGAAGAAGAAAGCTTCTTTTTGTAAGCCCCCGCTATCCGTCATGACGAGCGAGCATTTGTCCAGCAAGTAAATCATTTCAAGGTATCCCACGGGGTCGATGAAACGAATGGGGGAGAGTCGGGTATTATAGCCCGAAGCCTCCAGTTTAGCCCGGGTACGGGGATGAAGGGGGAGAAGGACGTCTTGCTCCCGTGAAATCGTTTCCAGTGCCCGGATGATTTCCGACAAGTATTCGGGAGTATCCGTGTTTTCAGCCCGGTGTAGAGTGGCGAGTACGAAATCCCGCTTCAGTTCGATTTGTGGCGGACGGCTGTATTGCCGGTAGAAAAGGGCGGCGTCCAGCATGACATCTCCTGATAGCACGACACGGGAGTCGAAATGGTCGAAGCCTTCGTTTTGCAGGTTTCGGGTAGCCGTTTCCGTCGGGCAGAAAAGAATATCGGAAACGCGGTCTGTCAGAATCCGGTTGATTTCTTCCGGCATGGTCATGTTGAATGAACGCAACCCGGCTTCCACGTGTGCCACCCGGATATGTAATTTCTTCGCGGCAAGAGCCCCGGCGAGGGTGGAGTTCGTGTCCCCGTACACAAGCACCCAGTCCGGTTTCTTGTCCAGAAGTACTTTTTCGATTTCTTCAAGCATCTTGCCCGTCATGGCACCGTGACTCAGGCTGTTGATATTGAGGTTATAACCGGGAGCGGGAATCCGCATTTCCTCGAAAAACAAATCACTCATATTGGGGTCGAAGTGTTGCCCCGTGTGTATGATGGTTTCGTGAATATCGTCGTGAGTGCTGATTTCCCGGCTGACTACTGCCGCTTTCACGAATTGAGGTCTTGCCCCTACGATGGTGATAATGTTCATGGAACGGGTATTATTGATTAAAAAACGCGTGTATTTGTTGTATGATATATTCTTGAACCTCCGGTTTCATTTCCGTGTGGATGGGCAGGGATAGTACCTCTTCGCTCAGTTGCTCCGACACGGGATACGAGCCTTTCCCTTGTCCTTCCCGGAGGTAGGCTTGTTGCAGGTGTAAAGGAACCGGGTAATATATCATGCTCGGGATGCCTTGGGATTGCAGGAAAGTCTTCAGCTCATCCCTGCGTTTGCCTCCCACTCGTATCGTGTACTGGTGGAACGCGTGCGTGCTGTTGGTAGCCCGGGCGGGAAGTAGAATGCCTTTGACGGAAGCCAGTCCCTCGTCGTATTTGTCGGCAACCCGGTTACGGGCGGCAGTGTATTCGCGGAGATGACGTAATTTCACGTCGAGAATGGCGGCTTGTAACGTGTCCAGCCGGGAATTGCAACCCACGATATCGTGATGGTATTTAACCTTTTGCCCGTGATTGGCAATCATGCGGACACGTTCTGCCAGTCGGGCGTCCCGGATAAATAAGGCTCCGCCGTCCCCGTAGCATCCCAAGTTCTTGGACGGGAAAAATGAAGTGGTGCCGATATCGCCGATACACCCGGATTTCAGTTTCCGTCCGTCGCTGAAAGTGTACTCCGCCCCGATGGATTGCGCGGCATCCTCCACCACGAAGAGGTTGTGGCGTTTGGCAATTTCCATCAAAGGCTCCATGTCGGCACATTGACCGTACAGGTGAACGGGTACGATAGCTTTCGTGCGGGGGGTGATTTTTTCTTCAATCCGGGTAACGTCTATTGTGAAGCGGTCTGCCACACAATCCGCGAACACGGGTTCCAGATGTAATAAGGCTATCACTTCCGCCGTTGCCACGTAGGTATGCACGGGTACAATTACTTCGTCTCCCGGTTGTAAGCCTAAGGCCATCAAGGCAATTTGCAGGGCATCGGTTCCGTTCGCGCAAGTTATCGCGTGCTCCACTTGATTGTATTCCGCGAGGTGTTGTTCAAATTGTTTTACTTGCGGTCCGTTGATAAATGCCGCGGAGTCGAGGACTTCCTGTATGGCGTGGTTTATCTCTTCCCGAATACGTTCGTATTGCCCGTGAAGGTCTACCATGGCTATATTCATGATGGAATATTTTATATTATTATTCTGTAATCTTTTCTACAATACCGTTTTGCAAACGATACCGTTGTTTGCTTTCGGGACATTCGGCGATGCCGTCTTTGTCGAAATGCAGCCTATGCCCGTATTCGCTCATCCATCCCAGTTGGCGTGCCGGATTCCCGACCAGCAAGGCGTAGGCGGGGACGGTTTTGGTCACGACAGCCCCGGCACCGATGAAGGCGTAAGCCCCGATGTCATGCCCGCAAACGATGGTCGCGTTTGCCCCGATTGTCGCGCCTTTACCCACGTGCGTCCGTGCGTACTGGCTTTTGCGATTCACGGCACTCCGCGGGTTCGTTACATTCGTGAACACGCAGGAGGGACCCAAAAATACGTCGTCATCGCAGGTCACGCCCGTGTAGACCGATACGTTATTTTGTACCTTCACTTGATTTCCCAGAATGACGTCGGGAGAGATTACTACATTCTGTCCGATATTGCAGTTTTCCCCGATGCGGCAATTGCTCATGATATGTGAGAAATGCCATATTTTAGTTCCTTTTCCTATGATTGCGCCTTCGTCAATGACGGCTGTTTCGTGTGCGAAATATTCTTCCATGTCGTGTTTGTTTTTCAAAACAAAAATAGCGCTTTTTTTGACAAAAGAAAACCGCCCGGTGTATCGGACGGTTTTCTTGGTTTGTGGTTTAGGCTATTAGTAAAATTTATATCTGGCATCGGTAACTCCTGCTTTCTTAATCAAGGCGGGAAGAGTCTGATAATAAATTTTGGTCATGTTCGTTTGTAGCATAGAATTTTTTGCAGCCTCGATTTGTTCGGGGGTAACCGTTTCAACGGTTTTGGAATTAACTACTACTACATATACTCCTTGGTTACCGATAATCGGTTTGGAGATTTGATTTTCCTGCAAGGTCATCACTTCAGAGATTAACTTGGGTTCGATTCCGGCTCCGGGGATTTGGAATGAACTGAAGCTGACATCTGTCGCATCCATAACTTGCGCATTTGCCTTTTGAGCGACAGAAAGCAAACTTTCGCTACCGGAGATAGCACCGGTCAATTCTTTCGCGATGATTTCACCTTTTTTCTTTCTGATAAGTTCGGTGCGAATCATGGGGGCTACACTGTTTAACGGTGCGATACCTTCTTCTTGAATGTTGGTTAACACGGCAACCGTGAATTTATCCCCTGTTTCGAAAATCGGAGATTTCTCCTTGTCCATAAGGATGAATCCCGGTTTATCCGTTAAGTAAGCCTGACGGATAATCTCTCTGGCACTTTCGATACCCGGGATAGTAGCGTCGTTTTTACCTAAATTCGCGATACGCTTGGTTTGATTGTTGGCAGTAACAGCCGCGTCGAAATCGGCAAGCGTGTTGATATTGTTAGCGAAAGTACGGGCATCATTGTAGATTTTGTTGACCGTCTGTTGTGACGGGGTAATCTCTTTGGCAATGATTCCGAGTAATACTTTTTCTACCGGTTTTGTCATGTCCATTACTTGAAGAACGTGGTAGCCGTAAGGAGTTTTCGTGATTTTAACTTCATTTTTCTTGGCAATAAATGCAGTGTCACTGAATGAAGGAATCATCATCTCCTGTGTAAACCATCCCAAGTCACCCCCGTTGATAGCTGAATTTTGATCCGCGGAATATTTTCTGGCAAGTTCGTCGAAGTCGCCTCCTTTACGGATTAATCCAGCCAGACTGTCCGCTAATTTCTCGGCGCGGGAAGCCTCCATCGTTTGGGTTGAAATCAAGATATGGCGGGCTTTTACAGAGTCGGGCATTACTTTACGGTCGGCTACGCGTGCAATATTGTACGCGTTGTCTTGCAAGTAAGGTCCGTACACGCCGTTACCTTTTTCAGTGAAAAGAAATTCATCCAATTCTTCATTCCCGATTTCTCCTTTTTTGTAGTATTTGGGTTGGAATCTTTTTTCGGATGAAAGATTAGCGAATTCAATCACGTTACTTGCATTGGTAAATTCCGGAATGGACTCTTTTACCCATTCTTCTGTTTCTTGAATATCTTCGGCTGAAGCGGAAACGTCAAAGTTCACGTAAACGATTTGCCGCATTTCCTGTTGTTCGAACAGGTATTTGTGTGAATTGTAATAATCTTTTATTTCGTTGTTCGTCACGCTTACGGCTGAATCGCTTACCGTGTTATAACTCTTCGAGATGAAGCTGATGTCAACAGTCGTTAAAGCATTCTCGGCGTATTCTTTTGCAACCTCGTTCGGGATAAACATACCTTTCATCAACAATGAATTGTATTTCTCTTGCTTGCGTGCTGCTTCTACCTGATCTTCCATGTTCAACCAGTATTGTTTGCTTGCTTGAGCTTGCATATTATTGGCGGGAGCGTTTAAGATCATTTGTATTCTTTCTCTGGCAAGATTTTTATCGAAAGCACCGGTTTGCGGATCGGTGAACAATTGTTTGATACTGGGATGCATATTTTCCCCTAAAGTGAAATCGAACAACTCATCTCCGCTGACACCTAGCCCAAGACTTTCATATTCTTTTTGCATGATGTTTTCGGACACAATCTGATTCCACGTGTTTTCGCGAATCATTCGTTGTTGCTCTTCGTTTAGAGAAGGTAAATTGTTCATTGATTTGATCGTTTCCTCGTTCTCCGCTACCTTTTGCTGATAATCCTGAATGCTGATAGCTTCTCCGGCGATCTCTCCGACTTGATTTTTAGAGCGGTTAAGAAGGCTGGCTCCAGAACTAAGCGCATCTCCAACAATGAAAGCCACAAGGGCCAAACCAATCACGATACTAACAAGTAGTCCGCCGCGATTTCTAATTTTTTGTAATGTTGCCATTTATATTAAAATTTTATGTTTTCCACACGAAATAATCTATTTTCGAGGGTACGAATATATAAAATGGATTGGTTTTATGCAAATAAATTTTATCCCCTTCTATATATTCACTTACTCACTCTTTTTACTCTTCTTTTTTGTGGTTGTTTTTTTCGTTTTTTCTGTTGTTTTTTCTGCTGTCTTCTTTGTTGTTTTTTTCGTCGTTTTCTTTTTGGTGTCGTTACCTTTCGCTATGATAGCCATGGTTTCCTCGAACGTCAATTTATCGGCCTCTTGTCCTTTCGGGATTTTATAGTTCTCTTTATTGAAAGTAATATAAGGTCCGAAACGTCCGTTAAGGATTTGAACACCATTATCAAATTCTTTGATCTTCCGGTTTCTCTCGATTTCCCGCTTTTCCTCGATACGCTCGATAGCGGTTTCCAGCGTGATTGTACCCGGCTCGTCAACTCCTTTTTTCAAAGAAACGAAGAGCTGATTATGTTTGATGTACGGTCCGAAGCGACCGATACCCACGCTGACGGGTTTGTCTTCATATTCGCCTAACTGGCGAGGAAATTTAAACAAATCAAGAGCTTCTTCCAGCGTGATGGTTTCCATTAATTGCCCTTTAAGCAGCCCGGCATACCGTACATTTTCACCTTCGCCGATTTGAGCCATAGGTCCGAAACGTCCGATACGGACGCTCACCGTTTCACCCGTTTGAGGTTCCGTTCCCAGTACGCGTTCTCCCCTGTTACGCTCTGACTCTTTCAGAGTTTTCTCCACGTTCGCGTGGAAAGGACGGTAGAAAGAGCCGATCATGGATTGCCATTCGATTTCTCCTTCAGCGATATGATCGAGTGCGGTTTCTGCTTTGGCAGTGAAATTGTAATCCATGATGTTGGTAAAATACTGGGACAGGAAATCAGTAACGACCATCCCGATATCCGAGGGGAAAAGTTTCTTCTTTTCTGCCCCGAAAGTCTTCTTGATCTTGTTTATTTTGATATTTTGTCCTTTCAAATCGATTTGGTCCAGTTCCCGGTCAACCCCGTCCCGGCTTTCCCGGAGAATATAGCCTCTGTTTTGAATCGTGGTAATTGTCGGCGCGTAGGTAGAAGGACGCCCGATACCCAAGGCCTCCATTTTTTTCACGAGGCTTGCTTCCGTGTAACGGGGCGGGTGCAGCGTGTATTGTTCCTGTGCCTGCACAAGCGAGCGTTCCAGTTGGTCGCCCTTGCGAATGGCGGGTAGTAATGCTGCCTCGTCATCTTCTTTCTCGTCATCGAACGATTCCATGTAAACTTTCAAGAAACCGTCGAAGATGATGACTTCTCCCTCGGCCTCGAATTTATATTTTTGTCCCGAAATGGCAATGGTTACGGTAGTTTTTTCCAGTTCCGCATCTGCCATTTGGGATGCCAGTGTCCGTTTACGGATCAAGGCGTAAAGTTGCTGCTCGTTACGATCCCCGCTAATGGATTCTTTGTCCATGTAAGTCGGGCGGATAGCCTCGTGGGCTTCCTGTGCCCCTTTGGTTTTGGTCGCGTAATTCCGGGGCTTGGAATATTTTTCTCCAAGGGCATTCGTGATCACTGCTTTGGCTGCACCGATGGCCAGTTGGGACAGGTTCACGGAGTCCGTTCTCATGTAAGTGATCGATCCCTGCTCGTAAAGCTTTTGTGCCACGGACATGGTTTGGGAAACGGAGAAACCGAGTTTCCGGGATGCTTCCTGTTGTAACGTGGAAGTCGTGAAAGGCGGAGCCGGTTTACGACTGGTCGGTCTTGTTACCACATCGCTGACCGAGAAGGATGCTTCTTTACAAGCTTCCAAGAACTTGAGTGTTTCTTCCCGCGTGGAGAAACGCTCGGATAATTCCGCTTTCAGGGGTGTGATATTCCCGTTAGCATCTTTCGTTTCGAATGTACCGATTACTTTATAGTACTTTTGTTCCTCGAAATGATTGATTTCCCGCTCTCTCTCCACGATGAGTTTTACCGCCACGGATTGAACCCGTCCGGCAGAAAGCGATGGTTTTACCTTCTTCCAGAGAACCGGAGAAACTTCAAATCCCACCAGTCGGTCGAGTACCCGACGGGCTTGTTGGGCGTTCACCAAGTTACCGTCAATATCCCGCGGGTTATTGATGGCATGCAGTATGGCATCTTTCGTGATCTCGTGAAAAACAATCCGTTTCGTGTTTTCCTTTTTTAAGCCGAGTACTTCAAACAAGTGCCAGGCAATGGCTTCTCCCTCGCGGTCCTCATCGGAAGCCAGCCACACGGTCTTGGCCTCTTTCGCGAGTTGCTTCAACTCTTTTACAATCGCTTTTTTATCGGGAGATATTTCGTATTGGGGTTGGAAATTATGTTCTATATCTATCCCTAAATCTTTTTTTTCAAGATCCCGGATATGTCCGAAGCTGGACTTTACAACATAATCTTTTCCTAAAAAACGTTCAATCGTCTTGGCTTTCGCCGGAGACTCGACAATTACTAAATTTTCAATCATACACGATTCTCTTTTACTTTTCGCTTCCCACGGAAGCAGAGTTATCGCTTTTTCAAGCAGTTCGTCCTAAAATTAGGGTGCAAACTTACGTAAAACAATTGAAAATGAAAAACGGTTGACAATTATAAATGAAAAACGGAGAGAAAATACAACCATTGTTGGAAGATTATTTTTTTGATGACGATTATAATAAACTTCTGTACATATTTTTTTATTGCAAGAATATCCGATATGTCTGTATTTGAAAACAGAATAAAGATATAAAAAATATTTATCTGAATTCTGTTTTCTATTTATACAAAATCTAGGATAGACCTACTCAAGAATAATTTTATTCTTAAAGTTGTGCTGGTTTCTCTTTTACCTCTACAGTAACCCATACTGAAGCGGAGCCTGCTACATTCATATAGGATATTTCATATATCCCGCTATCTGATTTTTTTGCATCTTTAATTGTAATTGTTACGTTAGCGCCAAGTTTATCTATACTGATTCTATCTGTATCTTTTAATTCATAAGCATTTGTATTCATTCCATAACGAAACCATACTATAGATGTCGGAGTTGGTTCTCCCGCTGCCGTTGTTCTAATTTGAATGGTCTGTCCTTTCTTGGCGACAATTTTACCTTCTGTTGGGGTTAAAATTTTAGGTATAGGTTTTATATAGAAAGATTTATTCTCTGTTACATTCTCAACTTTCGGAGCTTCTACCTTCTTAATATCAAAAGCTGTAAGAGAGAGAAAAGCTAAGACTATTAATAAATTTTTTCTCATAACTTTAATTTTTTTATTTAAACAATCTAACAAAAATAATATCTAGGTTCAATAATTCTTTCCTTGCTCATAGCTTGTAAGATAGGAAATGGAGGTTCATGATATTATAATTTAACCCATTTTATGGCATCTGCTATAAGTTCTTGCGGTGTCCCGTTAGGATTATTTTTTCTATCCCTATCACTCAAAATCACTTTTGCATTTTTTGAAAATTCAAAAATTCCTAAAGAAATCCAACCCTCTTCTCCTTTATTTACTTCTGCAATAACCTCATGCTCTTTTTTCCCGTCGAAAACCGTATAATGAAATTCCAGTTTCGGGTCCATATTAAAAAGAGGTGCATAATAAAAATATACTTCGTACTCTCCAGCACGTGGTAGCTGAACATTCCATTCTACTTTTTGTAAGCCTGATCCCGCTAGTTTGTACAGGGCGCTACGTATCGGGAAACCATAGAAGCCTTCGTTGATCGTGGGCTGCCATTTATCTTCTCTAAAAAAGTCCTGATATTTTTCAGAGATACTCTTTTCTTTTCGGAAAAGAGATGAAATATGGAAATCTTCTGCTTTTACGACTCTAAAGCCTAAATCTTCGTTGTCAACGATAATTTCATGGATATTTTCTCCTTGGAAAAAAGCCGACGAATCCAGATCGAAAATACCTGTACCTGTATCTATGTGTACATTCTCGATATTTTCTGTTTTCATTCGTATTGTACCCGGCAAATTTTGAGCTAAAGGCATTCCTATATAATCAGGAGCATATTCACTTTGGCAATAGGTTCTGATTTCTTTTCCCTCGTGAGGGGGAATTATCCATTTCTGATAATCTCCAGTTATTATGATTCCCGATACATCACTCTTGTTGAATACTTTGAAACTGTATAATATATCCGATGGTGCATTTTCTTCTTGATGCACTTTTATCATTCGGGCATCCTTTATTTCAAAGAGTGGTAATTGATCTGTATAATACCAATTTCTAACAAGAGAATCCAAGTTTACATGGAGTGTTTGTTGAAACTGTTTGCAAAATTCATCCCAGTTTGTTTCTTTAAAGAGATTTTCTGATAGAAAATCACTATAGAATTGATCGAAAAGCTCTTTTTTTCTAATGTGCAATATGATACGCATTTGTAATTCTATACTTTTTTTGCGGATGATATTTTTAACATCATCGTACGTTAATGAATGGTCATTCAGTGCATCTTTTAAACTCTTGTTTTTTAAATATTCAATAATGTGATAATCTTTATTCGAGAATGAGCGCTGACTAAATCCCTCGCTAGAGATATAACCCAATACATTATTTATAATAGGATACTCCTTTGAGAAAATAAAACTCGTTTTGCCCCGTAAAACTGGCTTTATATCACATCCTCCTTCTCCCATCAACATTTCGAAATCACTATCCAGGCAATCGATAGAACCATAGCCTTCTATATCCGTTCTTATTTGACAAGCATATTCCTTTAGCGGGTATATTTTTTCCGGAATAAAGAAAATTCCTCCTTGCTCTCTCTCCCCGGTCAATTGCGTTAGGCTCGGGAAACTGTAAAAATTGCATGGCACTTCCAAAAGCGTGAGCCAACGATAAGGGTATTGATGTACAGGATCAACAATGCTTCTATTCTCAAAAAAATTAGATGTATATTTCCCGGCCTTTATGCATTCCTGCATTTCTAATCTCATTTTTGTAAATGATAACTTACCCTGCAACTCCTCTTCTTGAAGGTCGTACTTGTCTACAATGTGTTCGTGACCAGGAAAATAATAAAATTGCAGGCGAGTCGAATCAATCATGAGAACTCGCTTTTCATACTTCCCGATACACAAAGTAATACCCGGTATATCATGATCTAGAATAAAGGATGTTTCTCCTGGTACATTTTCATTGATCTCCCCTTGTGAAATAGCCACAAGATGTGGATCATGTTCGACTTTTAAAGAGTATCGAGTAAAACAGACATTTCTACATCCGAACAGACTATAGGGAGCGTCGCACACGGGATACCATAAACACTCCGGGGTAAGCAATTTGTATTCTTTTTCACAAAAAGTCGGCATGTATCCAAAATGGTATATTCCATAATTATTAGCATCCGTGGGATGGTATCTTTCAGGGCTCACATCCAAAAAACATATATTATTATCTATCTTTCCCTCGTAGTCAATTGAAATATTGCAAGTTTCCCCTGCAATTAATTCTTTATTTAAAAATATCACTTGCTGTGTTCTTCGGAAATTAACCGGTTCTCCATTAATCTCAACTGAATTGATTTTTAGTCCGGGATTCAAGAATAGGATGATGGGAATCGGGCAAGCATTTCTATTTACCAAATTCATTTGACTATGAACTGAAATACTATTATTTGTCGAGTTTTTCACGTGCAAATTGTGTTTCGTGATCTTGGCTTTTGGACAATCTCGACAATCCTCGTAAACTTGCACAAAAAGTTTTCTACTTGTATCTGTTGTTTTATATTCGCTATGATAAAATAGCATCATGCCGCCGACCACGCTGAATAAGATGCCAACGATAAATAAACAATTTCTGGCAGTGGCTTTATTATTCGGGATTCTGGGATAATAAATTATGGATAATGAAAGGCAAATGATCCCCGTTAACAAGATGCAAGATCTTTGTAATAAATAATTTCGTAAACCCACGTGTCCTATAAAATCTGAAAACATATTTGGAAACTCACGAGCATAGGGATCAAGTAAACCATTAAAAATTTCGCCTCCCCAAATGGAGATGCCCCCTAATAATAAGAATAAAACGATGGCGCATAAACCTTGATTGTGAATAAAACGAGTTACAAGATAAGAAAGTCCCAAGAAATAAACTAACGAAGGGAAAGTAAGAGTTATTAGATAGAAGAAATAATAAGATAATTTAAAAGACCCGGGATAAAATGCAATATTAATAATGATTGAGAAAAGAAACCACAAACAATTTATCATGACAAAAACGAGCAGTTTGCCAATAAAATTGCCGGTTACAATTTCACTATTACTTTGTGGTCGGGCATGAAAAACATCCATGGCTTTCCATTTAGATGTTTTCAGATCATTCGGGATAAATCCGATAATAAAAATCAGCTGAATAATATTGAAATAGTAAGCACTTTTGAATGCTATTGACGAAGGTAACGCTATGGATGTCCAATCCATGGGATAACGGAACCAATCATTGATAGAATCGTAATCATTTATTTGACTCAGCGGAGTGTACTGGAAAATGGCAAGTCCTATAATTGCTAAAAAAGCGAATATCCTGAAAATGATATTTCTATACGTGTATTTATACCCGTATAATGACTCTATAAAAACATTATTCCGATCCATTATTTTAGTTTTTTGTAAAATTATATATAATACGCGGAAAAAACTTGTTTCTTGGGTGAAATTCTAAAGTAGAGAGTATAAATTAAACCGTGTTAGCAGAGAATAAAACAATTCTTTGCTAACACGGTTTAATTTACATTCTCTTTTTCGAATTATTCTTGAAGATATTTATCCGCGATTTTTTTCCAGCGGGCTTTTTGTGCGTCAGTGCCTCGGGTAGTAAGTTGCGACAAATAGTAATTTAATAACCGTTTGTCTGCTTTTACTTTTGGCATCTCTTTCTCGCAAGTAGCCAGAAAACGATCGACATTGCCATTCTTTACCGCTCTACCGATAGCCACAAGCCCAAGCAATGATTTCTCGTTGCTTAGTTTCAAACTTTTCACTTCTTTCGTGATCTCGTCAAATCGGGTTGCTTTGATAGCCTGTCCTTTCGTGGCAAGGATTTCCATGAGTTCCCGTTGTAAATCTTTGCTCAGTCTTGTATCAACAACTTCTTTTCCTGTTGTAGCGTTGAATTTTGCCCGGTTGGCCAATAGGAATTTCTCCGCGTCGGAACCTTTTGGGCTAAGTTCTTTTCTGTCAAAGATAAACCAATAGTCGGGAGATACTTTCTCTTCGTCACTCAAGGTTACAAACAATTCATTTGCCACGTCTTTCGCTGCCGGATCATACAGGTTGAGTAATGTTTGGGCGTAAGAAGCCAGAAATGCTTTGTCCCGGTTTCCTTCATTGTATTTGGTAATGGAAGTTCCGAGAGCTTTTTCATCATCGAAAGATTCTTCTACCCGCTTGATAAATTCTTCACCTTCACCGCCGCCTACAAGTTTGTGGCGGATACTTCCGTCCGGGTTCACGATGACAAAAGTCGGGTAGGCTCTGACACCGAATTTCTTGCCTAATTCCGGACCTTCACCTTTCTCCATGTCATATTTCACGCAAATGAAATTCTTGTTGAAGAAATCACCCACGTTCTCTTGTGTGAATACCTTGTTTGCCATGTATTGGCAGGGACCGCACCAGCTGGTATAGCAGTCGATAAAGAGCCTCTTCCGTTGTTGTTTCGCTTTCTCCAAGGCTTGCTCATAAGTCAATTCTTGGAAGTATATTCCCGTGTGAGCGGCAATTTTGAAACCCTCGAAAACTGTTTCCAGGTACGTTTTTTCTCTTCCGGGAGCGGCATTTTCGATGAATTTATCTCCTAAAGCCGCGATACGGCCGGCTTGCTCTTTCGTTGCTTTGGATTTGATCGTGGTGAGAGCTGAAACGATAGACCATACGTCGTTGCCGGAATCTTCTCGTGAAGCCAACGAGATGACTTTCTCTACATCCCCGTTCACGGCGGCCTCGATCAAGTCAAGTTTTGCCGTTAATTGGTCTTTCTTTTCCAAGTCGAGGTTAGCTAATTCCTGACGGATTTGATTCAGTTGAGCGGCAGGCTCTTTTGCTCCGCGACGCATGGTATTGTCGATAGCTCTGCTATAATTATTATATAGGTATGAATCCACCTTCTCTTTGCCGATATTTTTTCTAAAAGTGGCGACATTATTCACGACAAGTTTGAAATTGTCAGAACCGTAACCGTCATTTTCCATGATCGGCCAATATTCTTTTTTCATTTTGTCCTTATCTTTTAGAACGGCATTTAGTTTTTCGCTTACTTCCGTGCTTTTGGCTTTGTCATAGGCGTCAAGTAAGGCAATCTGATAAGCGATAAGTTGTTTCTTGTTCATTTTCCCCTTCTCGTACAACTTGTTCAAGTAGTCGAGAGAGGTTTTCTCATTCAATCCTTTTTCAATTCGGGCGATAAAATCGTCAACCTCGCCACCGCCAACGACAGTATGTTGCATCGTTCCGTCGGGGCGAATAATAAAGAAAGTCGGGTAGGCTCTGACGCCGAATCTTTTTGCCAGTTCGGGACCTTCACCCTTCTCCATGTCAAATTTCACGCAGACGAATTTCGGGTTGAAATATTCTCCCGCTTTCTCTTGTGGAAAAACATTTTCAGTCATGTACTTGCATGGACCACACCACGTCGTGTAGCAATCCATGAAGATGAGTTTATTCTCCGCTTTAGCTTTCGCCAAGGCTTCGTCGAATGTAAGATGCTTGAAGTTCACCCCCTGTCCGAAAACAGTAAAGCTGAACATTAATAAGGTAATAATTGAGATAAGGCTTTTCATAAAATCAATTTAAATTATTGGTAAATGAATTTGCAAGGTAGGAAAGAATGCTAAATGCTGTTATCGTTTTGAATGGTATTAACTTATTTTTAAAACAAGAGGAGGTATATCTCATTGTTATAACATTTCTTTAACAAGATCATCTTTGATATGATTTTCAACAAATATTTACCCCCTCCGCTCTCTCCCGAAGATGGGGGAGGGCGGAGGGGGTAAGTATTTGCCGAACTGCAGTTATTTGGACATTTTTTGAATCAGGGCATCCCAGCGGGCTTTTTGGGCATCCGTGGCCTTATCTTTATAGAGAAATTCAAGAATTTTCTTCGGTGTTTGTGCAAAATTCATTTGAGGGAACTCTTGTTCGCAGGTGGCAATGACATGATCAATATCGTTTTTCGTTATAGCCTTCGCGATATTAATAAGACCGAGAAGGTGGCGTTCGTTTTCTAGTTTCAAGGATTTCACTTCTTTCTCGATTTCGTTTAATGTTTTCATATCCTTGTTGGGGATTTTATTGCTGAAAATGAGGTTGAAGATGTATTGGTATTCGAGATAAAAACGGCGCTCAATGGCTTTTTTACCCTGTACTTCCATGAATTTTTCCCTGTTAGCCAATAAGTATTTCCCGGCGACGGATCCCCGGGGACTGCGTTCCACGACTTCAAAAATCCACCAGTAATCGGGAGATAATTTTTCTTCGTCATTTAAGACTTGCATCAAATCGTCGATAACGGAGGAAGTTTTCAAATCCGATGCCTTGATCAAAGATTCGGTGTACTTGATCAGGAATGCCTTATCCCGCTTGCCTTGAGCGTATTTCTTGTTTAAACTGCCAAGAGCCTCGTTTTCATCAAAACTCTCTTCGATTCTTTGAATAAATTCGTCGACAGACCTCGAGCCCCCTACCACCTTGTGGATAACACTTCCGTCAGGATTCAGGATCATGAATGTCGGGTAGTATCGCACCTCGTATTTCTTCGCCAATTCCGGTCCTTCCCCCTTTTCCAGATCATATTTCACGCAAATAAATTTCTCGTTGAAATAATCCCCCGCCTTCTTTTGCGGGAAAACAGCGTTGAGCATCATCTTGCAAGGACCGCACCACGAAGTGTAGCAATCCATAAACACGATTTTGTTTTCAGCCTTTGCTCTTGCCAGTGCCTCGTTAAAAGAGATGTCTTGAAAATGAACCCCTTCTTGGCAAAAAGAAGGAATACCGAGCATCATAAAGGCAAATAGTAAAAAGAGATTTTTCATGATTCTATCGTTTAATGTTATTCATGTGTATAAATTACATGCCTACGACAGAATAATTCTCTTTTTGGGTGACAATAATCCTGTTTTATTTTTCTAAATATTTTGGAGAACGATATTACTTCTTCGTTGCAAAAAACTTGCGGTGAAAAAGCAATAGCATTAGCACGCCTATCGTGATATACGAGTCTGCCAAGTTGAATACCGGACGGAAGAACACGAAAAACTTGTTGCCCCAGAACGGAACCCACTCGGGCAGGAAGCCCTCGTAAAGCGGGAAATAAAGCATATCGACCACTTTCCCGTGCAGGAACGAGGAATAACCTCCGCCCTTCGGGAATAAAGTAGCCACTTGGGAGTAGCTGTCATTGAATATCATCCCGTAGAACATACTGTCGATGATGTTTCCCACGGCACCGCAGAAAATAAGCCCGAAAGACAGAATCACTCCGGTCGGGGCTTTTTGTTTGATCAGGTGTCTCAAGTACCATGCGATGCCGACAACGGCAACTAAGCGGAATACGCTTAAAACGGTTTTGCCCCATTTGCCGCCCCCGAGTTCCATCCCGAAAGCCATCCCGTTATTCTCTATAAAGTGGATTTTGAACCAGTCCCCGAAGACACTGAATTCATCCCCGATCATCATGTGCGTTTTAATCCAAATCTTCACGACTTGATCGATGATCAAAAGGGCGATAATAAAAATAATTAGCTTTTTCCCCGTGCTCATTCTTGTAAAATATTAAAAAAGCGACTCTCGATCGCTTGTAACGATCAAGAGTCTTGTCCCATTTTGGCGTCCATGCTCAACGTGGCGTGGGGCACGGCGCGTAATCTTTCTTTCGAGATCAACTTCCCGGTTACCCGGCAAATTCCGTATGTCTTGTTCTCAATTCTAACCAATGCAGCTTCCAAATGCGCGATAAATTTCGCCTGCCTTTGGGCTAAACGTCCGGCTTCCTCTTTCGAGAGCACGGATGCACCCTCTTCCAATACCTTGAAAGTGGGGGATGTGTCGGCAATGTCATTCCCGTCGCTTCCGGAGATCGAGGCTTTCAAAACCTCGTAATCTCTTTTCGCCTTTTCGAGTTTCTCAAGAATCAATTCTTTGAATTCCTGCAACTCTTCGTCCGAATATCTGGTCTTCTCTGACATAGTTGTAAAGTTTTTGTCTAAGTTAATAAAAAAATCCGTTCTGCAACCTTCCTGCTGCTAAAATATCCGTTTTTACTCGTTATAGCCCTCGGAAGTTACATTTTTTGAATCTTTATGAAAGTATGTATATCGTCGATTTCGATGATCTGCACATCTTCATCGGCTTTGTCTGCCAGCGTAACGTTCTCTGCCAGAACCTGACTGGCGATATACTCCTTGAAATTCTCCACGGCATCGTTAATGTCTTTATGCTTGCCGATTTGAAGATCTATTTTGTCCGTCACGTTGAAATCTTTTTCCTTTCTCAGATTCTGAATCCGGTTGATCAACTCTCTGGCGATACCTTCCTCGCGCAATTCTTTCGTGATGTTGATATCCAGAGCCACCGTCAAGCGTCCCTCGTTAGCAACCAGCCAGCCCGGGATATCTTCCGACATGATTTCCACGTCGTTCAGTGTCAATTCCAGGCTCTCCGTGCCTACTTGCAAAGAGTAAGTACCCTGTTTTTCAAAATTATAGATATCATTCTGGTCCATTTCTGCCACGAGAGCGGAAATCTGCTTCATGTACTTGCCGTATTTCGGGCCTAAAGTCTTGAAGTTCGGTTTGATCTTCTTGATCAATATCCCGGCGGTATCGGTTATGTACTCGATCTCTTTCACGTTCACTTCCGACAGGATGATATTTTTCACGGCATCCAATTGCGCGGTCATCCCCTCGTCCAAAATCGGGATCAACAACTTGCAAAGCGGTTGGCGGACGCGGATTTGAACTTTCCTTCTCAACCCGAGTACCATGGAGGATATCTGTTGAGCCATATCCATCCGTTCTTCCAGTTGCTTGTCTATCATCGTGTCGTTAGCGACGGGGAAATTCGTGAGGTGAACGCTTGTCGTGTAACGTCCGGTGACACTGTTCAAATCCTTGAACAGGCGATCCATGTAGAACGGCGCGATGGGTGACGATAGGATAGCCACGGTTTCCAAGCAGGTGTACAGTGTCTGGTAAGCCGACAACTTGTCCGTGGTTTGTTCCCCTCCCCAGTAACGTTTCCGGGAAAGACGCACGTACCAGTTCGACAGGTTCTCGATCACGAAATTCTGTATAGCACGTCCGGCTCTGGTCGGTTCGTAACTCTCGTAAGCCTCGGTAACTTCCTTGATCAAGCTATTGAGTAAAGAAAGTATCCAGCGGTCGATCTCCGGTCTTTCGTTGAACGGAACTTCCGGCTCGGCATACGTGAAGTTGTCGATGTTGGCGTACAAGGCAAAGAAACTGTACGTGTTGTACAGCGTACCGAAAAATTTGCGTTTCACTTCTTCCACCCCGGCGATGTCGAATTTCAAGTTATCCCACGGTTGTGCGTTAGTAATCATGTACCAACGCAAGGGATCGGAACCCTGTTTCTCGATCGTGTCGAAGGGGTCGATGGCGTTGCCCAACCGTTTCGACATCTTGTTTCCTTTGGCATCCAGTACCAGCCCGTTGGAGATGATATTCTTGAACGCCACGGAATCGAACACCATGGTGGCGATAGCGTGAAGCGTGAAGAACCATCCGCGGGTTTGATCCACTCCCTCGGCGATAAAGTCGGCAGGGAATTTGATATGATTGTCTATCAACTCTTTGTTCTCGAACGGGTAGTGCACCTGCGCGTAGGGCATGGCTCCCGAGTCGAACCAAACGTCGATCAGGTCTTTCTCGCGGTACACCGGTTGTCCCGAGAAAGACCTGATC
>OGKG01000633.1_pt1 | contig 45280 bp, 39 predicted proteins | sample 1572201 | NCBI WGS metagenome assembly OGKG01 (sample SAMEA2582146, study PRJEB24529) | metagenome | biome: Human gut stool | place: China | collected 2011 | reverse complement strand
CAAGTTTCTTGTTATTGTTTTAATTCGTCTAATTTGTAAACTGCGATTGAAAATTGAAAGTTGAAGGATATTCATTTTCAATTTTCAATTCTGCATTTTCAATTATCTTTGATGTCTCCTAACTGGTATTTCGGGAACATGTTGTCAACCATCCACTTGTTGGCGTCAACCGGGGTCATTTTCCAACCGGAGTTACAAGTACCGACGATTTCCACGAAAGAAGTACCTTTTTCTTTCCGGGTATTCTCGAATGCCTTGCGGATAGCGGCTTTTGCTTTGCGCACGTTAGCCGGGGTATGTACCGACTGACGGGTTACATAGCAAGTTCCGTCCAATTGAGCGAGTAATTCGGTCAATTTCATCGGGAATCCGTTCAACTTGGCGTCACGTCCGTAAGGAGTGGTAGCGGTAACCTGTCCTAGAAGGGTGGTCGGTGCCATTTGTCCCCCGGTCATACCGTAGATAGCGTTGTTGATAAAGATCACCACGATGTTTTCACCACGGTTGCAAGCGTGCATGATTTCCCCGCATCCGATAGATGCCAAGTCACCGTCACCTTGGTACGTGAACACGTAACGATCCGGGTGAATGCGGCTGATTCCGGTAGCAACGGCAGGTGCGCGACCGTGAGCTGCTTCCGCCCAGTCAATGTCCAAATAATTGTAAGCGAGCACGGAACATCCTACCGGAGATACACCGATGGTCTTGTCCTGAATACCCATTTCTTCGATCACTTCCGCCAAGATTTTGTGAACCACGCCATGGGAACATCCCGGGCAGTAGTGCATCACGTTGTCGGTAAGCACGGGAGTTTTCTTGTAAACAATATTCTCCTCTTTTATTATATCTTTTAATTCTACTGACATAGCTTATGCTCCTATAATTTGTTTTTCAAGTGCTTCAACGATCTCTTCCGGTGTCGGGATCACACCCCCGAAACGTCCGTAGTGTTCTACCGGGATGTCATGGTTTGCCACGTTCAATCGAACGTCTTCAATCATTTGTCCGGCACTCATCTCTACAGTCAAGATACCCTTAACTTGTTTTGACAGGCGAGCCACTTCTTTTTTCGGGAAAGGATAAAGCGTGATCGGGCGAAGGATACCCACTTTGATTCCTTTTTCACGACACAGTTGTACGGCCTTTTGGCAAATACGGGAAGCTGATCCGTAAGCCACGAACAGGTAGTCTGCATCTTCGCATTGGATCTCCTCGAAGCGAACGTCGTTCTCTTCCATTGCCTTGTATTTGGCTTGAAGCTTGTGGTTGAATTTTTCTTGTTTGTAAGAGTCAAGTTCAAGAGAAGTAACCGTGTTGTGGTAACGATGCGGTTTCTTTCCGGTCAATGCCCAACTGTCGGACATTTTATCGATCTCTTCCTGCGTCCAGCGAGGTTTGATTTCGCTTAATTCCACTTTTTCCATCATCTGCCCGATAACACCGTCGGCGAGAATCATGGCGGGATTGCGATATTTGAAAGCGAGGTCAAATCCAAGACCCACGAAATCATTCATTTCTTGTACGGAAGCGGGAGCAAGCACGATCAAGTGATAGTCACCATGACCACCACCTTTAGTAGCTTGGAAATAGTCACTTTGTGCCGGTTGGATGGTTCCCAATCCTGGGCCTCCGCGTACAACGTTTACAACCAGACACGGGAGCTCGGCTCCTGCAAGGTAAGTAACACCTTCTTGCATCAGCGACATACCGGGGCTGGATGAAGATGTCATAGCTTTTTTACCGCAAGCGGCGGCACCGTATACCATGTTGATGGAGGCCAATTCACTCTCGGCCTGCAACACGACCATTCCTGTTTCCTCCCACGGTTTGCGTAACATGAGAGTCTCCATGACTTCGGATTGCGGGGTAATAGGATAACCGTAGTATGCGTCACATCCGCAACGGATTGCGGCCTCGGCTATTACCTCATTCCCTTTCATTAATTTTACTTCTGCCATTTTTGGTAGTTTTTATTCTTATTCTACATTCATTTTGTAAACGGTAATTACCGAGTCAGGGCATACCAGCGCACAGCTGGCACATCCAATACATGCTTCCGGATTTACCATCTCGGAGTAGTTGTATCCTTTACCGTTTACCTCTTTTGCCAAAGCAAGAGTTTTGGTAGGACACGCGACCACGCAAAGGTTGCATCCTTTACATTTTTCTTTGTCAACGACGACAGCGCCTCTAAATTTTGCCATAATTGAATAATAGGTTATGATTTATAAATAAATTCTCTATTTCTCTTTTAGTTTGTAACGCATTTACGGGATAAAATTACAAACTTAAATTGAATCTTGAAATAGTTTATTGCCATTTTAACATTGTTTTGCTTTTATCCCGAAATTGTTTTCTTTCAAGGCTTGAATCAATTGAAAATTGAAAGTTGAAAATTCAATTCTCCATTTTCAATTATTTGTGGTCCGCGGCGAAACGTTTCAACCGGTCTTCTAGGTCGGGCATGCGTTCGAGTCCCGTTTGGGATACGCAAGCGCGCAAACCTTGTTTTTTTGAGCCGGTATCCCGCAACGGTATCGCGGATATGCCATAATACAGGATTGCTTTTGCCAACTCGCCACCGGAGAATCCCGGGTAAATCAGCGTGAAGTAGAATCCGTCGGCAATCGGTTCCTCCAGATCCCGATCGTACACGATCTCGAAACCGTATTTGGTAAAGAGTGTTTTCATGGCGTTAGCCCGCTCGGCGTATTCCCGTACCCCGTCGAGGATGTTGATGCGCCCCTCGTTGGCAGCTTTCAGTATTGCAGCCATGGCGTACTGGCAGGAGTGGGTGGTTCCGGATGACAGGGTATAGATGATGCGGTTTACAATCGTGTACCCGAGTGTACCCATTCCCCCGAAACGGTCGTGCAGGTTGTCGTACTTGCGGTTGTAAAGGGCGTCGGAAATACACATGATACCCAGACGTTGTCCCGCGTAGCTGAATAATTTCGAACCGGAGATCATCACGATATAGTTGTCCGTGTATTTGCCGACTGTGGCTTGGAACGGGGCCTTGCCCGATACGGAAAGATCACGGCGGAAGTCCATGGCGAAGTAAGCGAGGTCTTCCAGCACGATCACGTCATACTTGGTGGCGAGTTCCCCGATAATTTTCAACTCTTCGTCCGTGAAGCAAATCCACGCCGGGTTGTTCGGGTTGCTGTACAGGATGGCGGAAATATTTCCCTTGGAGAGGTGTTCTTCCAGTTTCTCCCGGAGTTTTTCCCCGCGGTAGTTGTACACGTCGAATGACTCGAACGGTTTACCGATGACTTGCATCTGTGTTTTCTGCACGGGAAAGCCGGGATCGATGAAGAGCACGGTGTCTTTTCCCTTCTTGCATTCGGTCACTGCCATAAAGGCGGCGAAACAGGCTTGCATGGAACCCACCGTGGGAATGATGCCTTCCGGTTTGATGTCAATGTCCATGAAGTTTTTCACGAACTTGGAACCTTCTTCCTTGAATTCCTTGTGTCCTTCCAGCATGGGATAGAATTGGGCACATCCGGCACGTAAAGCCTCTATTTCGGCGTCAATACCGATCTTCGAGGGTGCCAATCCCGGTACACCCATTTCCATGCGGATGAATTTTTCCCCGCATTCGGCTTCAACCATGTTTACAACTTTCACGATGTCGCGTATCGTGGCATCTTCCATGTCACGGATCCCGCACGCTTCCAGCTTCCGGTCAACGATTTGTTTGTCAATTAGATTATTCTGCATGATTATATTTTATATGATTTATTCTCATTCTTTTAGCGTGTACGCGAGTTTAATAAAAAATTGTCATTTAATATCCCGAAATCGTTTTAAATTTGAAGCCATCGGAGTAATTTAGTTTGATTCTGAAATCAAAATAACCGGATAGCTCGTGTAGAAAGGGGGGTGATCAACCCTTGGCATCTCCCGATTCCCCTGTTTTTCCTGTCGTCAGATTCTTTTTCGGTAAGAATGGTCGGATTTTTTGTCAAGTTAAATTTGCATATTTTTCGTTAAAACGTGGGCTAGGTGCGGGCGAATATCAGGCGAACATCAGGCGAAGTCTTTAGTCAACCGCCTAAAACCCGCTTGAAACCCACTCGTGGAGATAGGTCAACCCACGCTAAAGGGTTTCGCCTTGGTAAATAATCCGGGTAAGTTTTTAAATCTGTTATTGTTTTCGTAGTTTCGCGTAATCAAAAACCGGAAGATTGAAATATTGATATGGGTTTTGGCTTCATTTTCAATTTTCAATTTTCAATTTTCAATTGTTATGAATCTGGAATGGTATATTGCGCGTAGGTTGTTGAAAGGGGATGCGATGAAGTCCGTGTCGGTGCCGATCGTGAAGATCGCTATCGTGGGTATCGCGTTGGGATTGTGCGTGATGTTGTTGTCGTTGTTCATTATCACCGGGTTCAAGCAGGAGATCACGGAAAAGTTATCGGGTTTCACCGCGCATCTGAACGTGCAGCCTTTTATGCCCGGTTCGACGGGAGATGAGGGCGTTATCCGGGGGGCTGACTCGCTGATGACGGAATTGAAACGGGTTGAGGGGGTGAAGGACGTGTACGGGTATATCGAGAAGCCCGCTATATTCAAGAGCAAGGAGGAGATTCACGGGATAGTGCTGAAAGGGGTGGAAGCGGGTTATGACGCGGCTTTTTTTCAACGGAATTTGAAGGAGGGGAGGTTTCCGGATTTTTCAACGGAGACGACCTCGAATGACATATTGATTTCCCGCTCTGTCGCTTCCATGCTAGGCTTGGGGTTGGGCGACCGGGTGACGTCGCATTTCGTGCAGGAACCGCCTCGGGCACGGGTGTTCACGGTAGCGGGTATATACGACACCGGGTTCAAGGAGTATGACGACGTGATGGTCGTGGCGGATGTCCGGCATCTGGCTCGTCTGAACGGTTGGAAAGCGGGAGAGGTGTCAAAGATTGCCGTGGAGTTGGACGACGTGGAACAGGTGAATGAAATGGCGGAGAAGGTGGACGACTTGCTTGACGAGTTGGGATGGTATTGTGAGGTGCGGACACTTGCCGACGAGGCACCGCAGATTTTTGACTGGCTGGCGTTGTTGAACATGAACGTGTGGGTGATTTTGATTCTGATCGTGACGGTGGCGGGATTTAATATGGTATCCGGCCTGTTGATTTTAATATTGGATAAGACGACATTTATCGGTATCATGAAAGCGTTGGGATACAAAAATGTATCTTTGCGTAAGTTGTTCCTTTATATTTCAGCCGGGTTGATTGCCCGCGGGATGTTGTGGGGCAACGTGTTGGCATTTGTGCTGGCAGGTGTACAGGCGGCTTTTAACGTGATACATCTTGATCCGGTGACTTATTACATGGATACAGTGCCTGTTAATTTCAGTATCGGGTACGTGATTTTGTTGAACGCGGGAGTGATAGCCGTGACGGTGCTGATGCTGGTGATCCCCACGATGCTGATTTCCAAGATTAGTCCGGTGAAGGCGATAAAATTTGAGTGAGATATTATATATGTATTATGGGAAAACGAATTGATTTTTCTGGGCTGAAAGAATCTTTGCTGTGCTGGCTGGACGAGCATCGTCACGGGGTGATGGGGACGGTGATATTTCATCTGTTGGTGGCGATTTGTTTGGTGAGTATGGGGATATCCCAGTTGGAGAATCACGTGGAGATGGAGATCGAGTTGGATATGCCGGAGCCGGAAATTATTCAGCAGAAACAGGAAGAGATCAAGAAGAAAGAGGAGGTGGCTCGCCAGAGCGCGGATGAAGAGGTGGAGAGGATGTTGCGTTCGATGGCGGTAAATGAAGATGCGGTGAAAAGTAATGAGGCGTCGGAGTCGCACGAGCGAATAGAGGAATATATCAACGAGATACAGGAAGAATTGCGGGGGGATTACGGGGAACGTTATAAGGCGGAGAAAAATAAACATTTCAAGGAGGATAGTATTCGTTTTAGCCGGGACGAGAAGCAGAGGCTGTTGGATTCGTTGCAATCCACGGTGTACGTGGGGAAGAGTAGCGTGTCCTATAATATCAAGGGGCGTTACAAGACTTATTTGCCGATTCCGGTTTACAAGTGTGAATTCGGGGGGAAGGTGGTTGTTGCCGTAGTGGTAAACCGACAAGGACGGGTGTTAAAAGCCGAGGTCGTGGATAAGGAATCAAATCAGGATAGTAATTTACGGGAAGTGGCGGTAGACGCTGCATTGCGGTCGGAGTTCAATGTAGATGCGAGTGCCCCGAAAAGGCTGGCGGGAACGATTACTTATAACTTCGTGAAACAGTGAAGGGAATTTATGATTTTGGATTTATGATTTTAGATTGAAAGATATTGGATTTGTGATTAAGAGGTTGGGGAAGATATTTTTGGATTATTTGCGGTCGGGGGTTGGATTGTTGTTTCCGAGAGTTTGCGTGGTGTGTGGTGACGTGTTGGTACGCGGAGAACGGTTCATGTGCTCGGGTTGTTTGTGCCGGATGCCGCTGAACGAGGGGGCGGATGAAGGGGCGGACGAGAGAATGAAAGAGGTGTTGGACGCGGAGAATTTGTTTTGGTTGTTCACGTATAACCGGGAGAGTGATTTTCATCAATTGATATATGCCATAAAATACAAGTCGAGGCGGGAGTTGGGAGTGTGGGCAGGACGGATGCTTGGAGAGAGGATCGGGACGGGACATGGAATTGATTGTGTTATTCCGGTGCCGTTGCATCCGGCACGTGAAAAAGAGCGGGGATTTAACCAGTCGTTGGCGATTGGCACGGGGATTGCAGGGGTTTTAGGGGTAAAGATTGTGCCGGATGTGCTTGAACGGAAGGAGAATACTCGTTCGCAGACAGGGTTGAGCCGGGAAGAAAGGGCGGATAACGTGATGAAGGCTTTCCGTTTAACGGACCCGGGGCGGTTGCGGGGGTGTCACGTGTTGCTGGTGGATGATGTCCTCACGAGTGGTGCGACAACCAAGGCTTGTCTGGCTGAGTTGCGGAAGATAGAGGGTGTGCGATGTAGCGTTGCTTGTCTCGGTAAAGCCGGTAAAATTTAAAAAACTGAAATCTTAAAACTGAATTTGAGAGGATTTTAGCTTTTTTTCCCTAGTTTTGTAAAGTTAATATTTGGAAGAGCTATGAATAAGATTTTTTGGAACGGATTCTGTTTTGTTGCTGTGATGATAGCGTTGGTAATTTATGCTTGCGCGAACCGGGGATACCCGCAAGGGGGGGAGAAGGACGAGACTCCGCCAAAAGTTATCAAGGAGGTGCCGGAATCGTATTCTACGAACTTTAAAGGGAAGTATATTGATATTTATTTTGACGAGTACGTGCAACTCAAGGAGATTAACAATAAATTCGTGATGTCGCCCCCGGCGAAGAAGAAAGCGAGAGTGAGTCTGCGGGGAAAATATATACGGGTGACCTTCCAAGACACGTTGTTGCCGGAAACGACGTACACGTTGGATTTTGCCGATGCAATCGTGGATAATAACGAGGGTAATCCGTTGGGGTTCTATCGTTACGTGTTTTCCACGGGACCGAAACTGGATTCGATGGAGTTGGCGGGACAGGTGATTGACATGGAATCGCAGTTGCCCGTGTTGGGGGCTATGGTGCTGTTTTACGAGAATCACGCGGATTCAGCCGCCATGTTGGAATTGCCGAATTACGTGGCAAGGACGGATAGTGCGGGAATGTTCCGGGTGACGAATATAAAAAATACTACCTACCGGATACTGGCGATCGATGACGCGAACCGGGATAACAAGTTTATGCCGGAGGAGGAAAAGGTCGGTTTTATAGATTCGCTGGTGACGACAATGGCTTTCCCGGTAGTGGTGTATGACACGATACGTCCCGATACCGTGGTATTGGAAGGACGTCGTACAAAGAAAGGTGTCGAGTTGAAAGTGTTGACACAGGACACGATCGTGCGGAGGGATTACACGGCGTTCGGGCCGAGTAACCTGTTTATCCCGATGTTTGACGAGGAGAAAACTCAGTTGTATCTCGTGGACGGGGATCGCAAGGAGAGGGAACGGTTGGATTTTATATTCAGTATCCCGGCGGAGAATCGGTTGAGTGTACGTCTGCGCGGGTTGCATTTGCTGGAAAAAGAGGATCAGAGTGACTGGTTCCTTGAAGAGCGTTCTGCCGGCAGAGATACTATTCAGTTGTGGATAAAAGATTCGCTGGTGTACAAGATTGATTCTTTAACGGCGTTAGTGACTTATTTGCGTTCAGATTCCCTCGGGAAACGGGAACTTTTTACCGACACGACTCGTTTCTATTTCAAGGATAAACCGGAACCTAAAGGAAGACGTAAGAAGGATAAGGACACGATTCCGGAGATCAAGTTTATGGAGGTGAATATCGGGGTTGGCGGAACGGCCGATTTGAATAAAGGGATTCGTTTTGATTTTGACCGACCGATTCACGAAGACGGGTTTAAGAATATTCATTTGTTCGAGAAGGTGGATACGATATGGGAACCCGCTGATTTCACGATGAAACGGGATAGCCTGAAGATTCGTAGATATGAACTTGGAACGAAATGGAAGCCGGAAACAGAGTATAAATTAGTTGTAGATTCTATGGGAATATATAGTATTTACGGGTTATATAACAATAAGATCGAGAAAACGTTCAAGACCAAGGCGGAGGAGGATTACGGGAAGATTTTCGTGCAGGTGAAGAATGCCCAAACGCCGATAATTATACAACTTTATCAAGGGGATAAGGAAGTGAAAGTGCTGGAAGAGCGTTGGATAGAGAAGGACGGGAAGGTGATGTTCGATTATTTGAACGAGGGGAAATATATGATTCGCGGGATACTCGACCGGAACGGTAACAAGAAGTGGGACACGGGTAATTACTTGAAAGGTATTCAACCCGAAGAGATAAAATATTTGCCCGTGGAGATTAATTTGAAGAAAAACTTCGACGTGGAGCAGGAATTTGACGCGAGCAAAACGTACAAGAGAGAAGACCCGAGTAAAAAGAAAAATACAGAGAACAAGGATAACCGGAGAAACAGAAGCAATAGATGAGAATAATTATACTGATATTGACATTGTTCGTCAGCCTGCCTGCCGTTTCGCAGAGAAAGGTGCCCAACGTGATAGAAAAACTGACATACAGGGGCTATTACAATTGGGGCTTTATCTGGATTAACGCCGGTGCGGTGGAGATGAGCGTGAAGCCTTCCGAAAAGTACCCGAACGCGGAGGAGGTGTTCGCCGTGGGGTATTCCAATCCCTCGTGGGATTGGGTGTTCAAGTTGCGCGATACGTTGATTTCTCACCATGATAGCGTGACTTATATGCCTTACGAGTTTTCCCGGAAGGCTCACGAGGGGAATTATCACAAGACGTTCGATTACGTGTGGGATTATGACAGTAACCGGATTCTGTCCGACGTGCATAAGATAGGAAAGTATAAGCGTAAGGATACGATTGCTTTGCAACCGGACACGTATAATATGTTGTCCGTGGCGTGGAAAGCCCGTGAATTGGATTTTGACAAGTACAAGAAAGGGGATATGATACCCATACGTATATTGTTGGATGACAAGATTTACGATTTATATATCCGTTATCTGGGACTGGAAAAGGTGAAGACGGATAGCGGACGCAGGCAATGTTACGTGTTCTCGCCTTTGCTTGTCGCCGGAGATGTTTTCAAGGGCGGGGAGAATATGAAGGTATGGGTGAGTAATGACGAGTACAGGATTCCCGTGATGGTGGAGGCGAAAATCCTCGTGGGATCGGTGAAAGGGATTCTGGATGAGGCAAACAGTAAATTTTAGCAATTGAAAATTGAAAATGCAGAATTGAAAATTGCTCTGTGTTTTTGATTTTCAATAATATATATAATGGGAAATAGATAAATGAAGTTTTTGGTAGGTTCATTTTCAATTTTCAATTTTTAATTTTCAATTGTATGCTATGAGAAAGATATTATTTGTTTTCGCGATGATTTTGGTGTTGGGTTCTTGTAAGAATGCCACGAAGAATTTGATGCCTTCTATTTCGGGCAAGATTAATCAGGTTTTGGTGATTGCCGAGAAAAACGTGTGGAACGGTCCGGTGGGAGATACGATAAAGGCTTTCTTCGGGCAGGAGCAGGACGGACTTCCGCAGGCGGAGCCTATTATGGATGTGATGAATTTGCCGGAGATGTATTTCGACAAGAATATGAAGGGGCATCGGAATGTATTGCAAATCAAGATTTCCCCGACGATTGATTCGGCGTACGTGCAATACGCGGATAGTCCTTGGGCAAAAACTCAGAAGTTTATAAAAATTGCCGCCCCGAATAACAAGGTGGCAATACAATTGTTCGAGGAGAACAAGATGAAGATATTGGGTATTTACGCGAAAGCGGAGCGCGATCGATTGGTGTCTATCTACAAGCGTACGGCGGATAGCCGGATATTTAACCTGTTCAAGAAGAAGTATGATATGTTGTTGTATTGCCCGACAGGTTATTATATCAATAAGGATACGACTGATTTCGTGTGGATTTCGAGCGAAACCAAGAAAGATAGCAAGGGGATTATATTTTTCACGGAGAAATACGAGCACGAGAGCCAGTTTAATCACGTGATTATCGTGGATCGGGTGAACGAGGAGTTGGAGAAGTTTATTCCCGGACCGAGGAACGGTTCGTATATGGCGCTGGACACGGAAATTCCTTATACTTTTGTGCAATATAAATATAACGGACATTATGCGGTGTCTGTTCGGGGACTGTGGACGGTGGTGAATGATTTTATGGCGGGACCGTTCGTGTTGAACGTGGTGTTGGACGAGGAACACCAGCGGGTGATCTACATGATGGGGTACGTTTATTACCCGAACGAGGAGAAACGGGATATGCTGAAACAAGTGGAGGCTATACTGAACACGATGGTGATCGATTTCAAGGAGAAAGAGCAGCAGCAGGAAACAAAGAAGTAATTGATGAGATATTTGATATTGATGTTGGTGATAGCATCCGCGTGTACGGATGCTATTTCCGTGAATTTACGGAACGGGATAGAGCGTTATGACGCGTACCGTGATTTGTTGGCAGGTAAAAAGGTGGGAGTGGTGGCTAATCATACTTCCCGCGTGGGTGAACAACACGGGGTTGACTTTTTGCGGGAACAGGGAGTTGATGTGATTCGTGTTTTCGCACCGGAGCATGGATTCCGGGGAACGGCGGATGCCGGGGAGACGATAAAGAATGATACGGATGTGACGACCGGTTTGCCGATAGTATCTCTTTACGGGAAAAACAAGAAACCCCAACCGGCGGATTTGAAAGGGATAGAAGTAATGGTTTTTGATATACAGGACGTGGGTGTCCGTTTTTATACTTACCTGTCGACGCTGCATTACGTGATGGAAGCGTGCGCGGAACAGGGAATCCCTTTCATTGTCATGGATCGTCCGAACCCGAATGCTTTTTACGTGGATGGTCCCGTGCTGGAAAAAGAATGCGTGTCGTTCGTGGGGATGCACCCGGTGCCTGTGGTGTATGGAATGACGATTGGCGAGTACGCGCGAATGATTAATGGAGAGGGATGGTTGAAGGGGCAGGTGAAATGTGATCTGACAGTCGTTCCTTGCGAGGGGTGGAATCGGGAACGACCCGTTGCTTTGCCTTACGCGCCTTCGCCCAATTTGCCGGATTCGGTTTCCGTGATGCTTTATCCGTCAACTTGTTTTTTCGAGGGGACGGCGATTAACGAGGGGCGGGGCACTTTGCGGCCTTTTCAAGTCTTCGGTCATCCCGACCTAAAAGATATGCCGTATAGTTATGTCCCGAAACCGATAAAAGGGATGAGCATGACCCCGAAGTGTGCGGGGAAGACTTGTTATGGAATGGACTTGGCCAAAGAATATAACACGATATTTGAGATGAAACGGTTGGATTTGGCGTGGTTATTGTTGGCATACAGGAAGTACGAGGGGAAAGAGCCTTTCTTTAATGCCTTGTTTGACAAGTTGGTCGGGAATACCCGTGTCAGACAGCAAATCAAGGATGGCAAGACGGAAGAAGATATCCGTGCCGGTTGGCAGGAAGACGTGGCGAACTTTATGGATGTAAGAAAGAAATATTTAATTTATTGATAAATTGATTCCGTGATTGGCGGTTTAGTGATTCATTTTCAATTTTTAATTTTCAATTGTTATGTGGCGTTTTTTGAAGTATTTTTTAATAACGGTACTGATTGTTGTCGTGTTGGTTTGTGCGGCGGTCGGTATCGTGTTGAATTTCATTTTTACCCCGGAGAAATTGACTCCCGTGGTGGAGAGAACCGCGAATGAGTTGTTGGACGCAGAGGTGCATTTTGATTCGATTGAATTGACATTCTTTTCCACGTTCCCGAATTTCGGGTTGGAGATGCGAAACGGGAGTGTCGTGACGAAGGTGTTTCAAGACACGATTAACGGGGAAAATGTTTACTCGAAAACGGATTCTTTGATGAGTTTCGAGCGTTGTCTTTTGACGATAAACCCGATGGTATATCTCGCGAAGAAAGATATCGTGGTGAAAGAATTGCGGGTAGAGAAACCCCGTATATATGCCTATATTAATAGCGACGGGATTCCCGCTTGGAATGTTATGCGGTCGGAGCCGGCTGATACATTGTCAGTGGAATCGGGTACCGAGTCGGAAAAGTTATTCGAGGGTATTGATATCAAGAATATTCGTGTGGAGGACGGTTATTTGGTGTTTGACGACCGGGCGAATCGGCTTTATGCCCGTGCGGAAGGTTTCGGCTTGAAGATTGACGGTGATTTCACGGGGCGTAAGGCCAATTTGCAGTTAGGAATGAAAGCCAAGAATGTATTGTTGTGGCAAGAGGGGAATTTATTGGTCAAACGATTAGCTTTTGGCGTTCAGACCGGGATGCACGTGGACAGGGATTCTTTATTGTACACGTTAGACAGGGCGGTGATGAACGTGAACGGGATAAAATTCGGTGTCGGGGGACAGTTGCGAGGCGATACGGTAAGGCGGCAGTTGGCGGTAGATTTGACTTTCGGGATAAAAATCCCGTCATTGAAAACGATTCTCGATCTGGTACCGGAAACCATATTAAAGCGGGACGATAGGGTGGAAGTTGCCGGGGAGGTTTCATGCAAAGGAACATTGAAGGGTATTTACGGGAAAGACCGGGTGCCTGTACTGGAAGCCCGTTTCCGGGTACGGGACGGGGCGGCAAAATATGCCGGGATGCCGTACGCTTTGGAGAAATTGGATGTTGATATGGAGGGGTTGATTGATTTGCAGAAAGAGCAGGCTTCATACGTGAAATTGAACCGTTTGCGCGTGAAAGGAACGGACGTGGACGTGGATATCGAGGGACGGGTGGACGAGTTGATCACGAATCCCAAGGTAGACGCGAAAGTGAAAGCGGATGTGAATTTTTCGATATTACCCAAGATATTCCCGTTGGAGGAGGGCGTGACAATGAAGGGGAGTTTGAGCGCGGCTTTGAGAACCCATATCCTGTTGGCGGATGTAAAGAATAAGAATTACGGGAAGTTGGATATCCGGGGCGGTTGTCGTTTGCGTGACGTGTTGCTGGCAAGCGAAAAAGATAGTTTGTCCCTGCGTTCGAAATCCGTGGGGTTGGGATTCGGGACGAATATGGAAGATACGACAATCATGCAGGGAAAGAATTTGCTGAACGGAATATTCGGTTTTGACAGCGTGGATATCAAGTGGAAGGAAGCATTGGTATTTCACATGGATACTTCTTACGTGAAGGTGAAAACTTCTCCGTTGAGAGATACCTCGGCTGTTGCATCCATGTCGGCGGATGTCAAATTCGGCTGGATTGATTTGACGGTGGGGGATTCCGTGCGTTTCCGGATGGGAAACAGTAAAGCGAGTGTGGCTCTGGCTCCTTCGCCGGAGAATAAAAAACTGCCGTTGGTGAAGGCACGGGTAGATATGGATAGCTTGCGCATACGTGCCAAGGGAAATCGGTTACGATTAGCTTTTGCCGGATTTGATTTGTCCGCCGTTCCGGGTAAAAAAGACGAGCGACCGTGGAACGTGGAGGGGATAATCGGATTTAAAGATATGCGGGTATATACGCCGTTGTTCCCGTTGCGCATGAGGATGCCCGGAACGAAGATTACTTTGAAACCGGGGCATGTTAAATTGAACGGGGCAAGGCTGAGAATGGGTAAGTCCGATTTGTTGTTGACCGGGGAGGTGTATAATCTTGCCGGAGCGTTCTTGCGGCAAGAGGAATTGGAAGCGAAATTGAAAGTGAAATCGAAGATGATTGATTGCAATCAATTGATGAAAGCGATGGAAGTCGGGGAGGCAAACCGGGCAAATATGAAGTGGGGGATGGATGAGGAATTGAGCGAGGAGGAGTTGTCTGATGTTGATCTGGCGGCAGATTCAACTTACGTGGCAGATTCAACGATGTCGGTATTCGTGGTTCCGCCGGGAATAGATTTCACGTTCGAGACGGATATTAATCGTGTGCTGTACGGGAAATTGGTTTTGGATAGTATTCATGGAGAGGTGAACATGAAAAATCAATGTATAGAGCTGTCCGATTTAAGGATGCGTTCTATGGCGGCGGACGTGAGGACAAGCATGTTGTACCGGGCGTCTTCGCCGGAGAGGGCATATGCCGGGTTTGATCTTCAACTGGACGATATACACGTGGGGGCTCTGATTGATTTTATGCCTTCACTGGATTCTATCGTGCCGATGTTGAGGTCTTTTGACGGGTTGGTGGATTTCCACATGGCGGCAGAAACGGAGATGGATTCTTCGATGATGATTGATATACCGACTTTGCGGGCTGTCGCTCATATCGACGGGCAGGACTTGGTGCTGATGGACGGGGAAACGTTTGCCGAGATATCGAAAATGATGATGTTCAAGAATAAGGAACGCAATTTGATTGATAGTGTTTCGGTTGATTTCGCAATCAGAAATAGCACGATAGAGATTTTCCCGTTTATGGTCGAGATGGATCGGTACAAGGTAGCCGTTGGGGGTGAGCATAAAATAGATATGACTTTTAACTATCATATTTCTGTTTTGAAATCTCCCGTACCGTTTAAACTGGGCGTGGATATTCTCGGTTCCATGGAGAAGATGAAATTCAAGATAACAAAAGCTAAGTATAAGAACCTGTTTATCCCTTCCCGTAGAGCGAAAGTGGATAGTGCGCAAATTAACGTCCGCAACCGGATACAGGAGATATTACAGGCAGCGAGAAAATAAAATAATTAGACGAATATGTTTACAGGAGAATAATTCGTATATTTGTTGATACAAGTTTGTAATGATTATGAAGTCAATAAGTGAATATTTGCAGTTGTTGTCCGATTATATGAGGACACATGCTTCTGTTTATCGCATCACACGAATGGGAATATTCGGTAGTGTGGCTCGTGGTGAACAGACTGAAACAAGTGATATTGATATTTGCTTTGAAGGAGATGCTCCGACTTTATTTACATTAGCTCGTATCAAGTATGAGCTGGAGGCTTTGTTAGGACGTCCCGTTGACTTGGTGCGTGTGCGTGAAAGAATGGATGAGGTATTGAAGCAAAATATTCAAAAGGAAGCTATTTATGTATGATGTGAAGGTTTTGCACTTGCTGGATAAAATCATAGAATCTGTGGAAATTATTCAGCAGAGAACAGTGGCAATTCATTGTGTAAATGATTTCTTGGATTCATCGGCAGGTACATTGTTATTAGATAGTATCTGTATGAAATTGATAGCGATAGGAGAAAGTGTTAAAAACTTGGATAAAGTGACAACCGGAAGTTTGCTTGTTCATTATCCCCAAATTCCGTGGCGAGAAGTAATGGGAATGCGTGATATAATTGTGCATCATTATTTTGAGGTTGATGCTGATGTTATTTTTAATACGATACAAGAAAATATTCCTTTATTGATGAGTTCATTAAAGCAGATACGGAAAGATTTATCTGAAAAATAGAAAAAGGATGCCCGAAAGCATCCTTTTTTATATATATGATGTTTAAGAATGAAACCCACGGTCAGTATATGAACTTCCCGAGTTCGCTGATAATCGTGAGCTTATTACCTTGTCCCTCGTCGTTGTCGTAGCAGCGACCGACGATCCGGGCGTCAATATTGAAACTTTTGGATATGGCGATGATGTCTTCCGCGATCTCTTCGTTCACGTAGATTTCCATGCGGTGTCCCATGTTGAACACTTTGTACATTTCTTCCCACGGGGTGCCGGATTGTTCCTGAATCAATTTGAAGAGAGAAGGTACGGGGAACATATTGTCTTTTACAATATGCAGATTTTCCACGAAGTTCATCACTTTGGTTTGGGCACCGCCGGAGCAGTGTACCATACCGTGAACTTGTTTCCGGTATTTGTCAAGAACTTGTTTGATAACCGGGATGTAGGTGCGTGTCGGGGATAATACCAGTTTCCCGGCATCAATACCCAAATCGGCGATCTTGTCGGTTAATTTGCACCCACCGGAATACACGAGGTCTTCGGGTAGAGAGTTGTCATAACTCTCCGGGTATTTTTGCGCAAGGTATTTGGCGAACACGTCATGACGCGCGGAGGTCAAGCCGTTGGAACCCATTCCGCCGTTGTATTCGGTTTCGTAGGTTGCCTGCCCGTAGGATGCCAGACCGATAATTACATCGCCTGCTTGAATATGGTCGTTGGAAATCACGTCGGAACGTTTCATGCGGCAAGTGACCGTGGAGTCCACGATAATCGTACGCACGAGATCACCCACGTCGGCTGTTTCTCCCCCGGTAGAGTAAATGTTCACGCCTAATTTGCGGTATTCTTCTATCAATTCTTCCGTGCCGTTGATGATAGCCGCGATGACTTCGCCCGGAATCAGCCGTTTATTGCGTCCGATAGTGGAAGAGAGTAGGATGTTGTCTACCGCACCCACGCAAATGAGGTCGTCAATATTCATGATGAGTGCATCTTGCGCGATACCTTTCCACACGGAAAGATCACCGGTTTCTTTCCAATACATGTATGCCAGTGATGATTTGGTACCCGCACCGTCGGCGTGCATGATGTTGCAATAACTTTTCTGACCACCTAAATAGTCCGGGATGATCTTGCAAAAAGCTTTCGGGAATATTCCCTTGTCAATGTTTTTGATGGCGTTGTGAACGTCTTCTTTGGATGCAGATACACCCCGTTGATTATACCTTTCGTCTTTTCTCATGCGATACAATTGAAAATTGAAAATTGAAAATTGAAAATGGATTTGAATAGAATCCGGTATATTCTAAATTTTCAGTTTTCTAAATTTTATGCTTCTAAATTATTTTGTTTGCAAAGTTAGGTATAATTTTCAATTTTCAATTTTCAATTTTCAATTTATTGCTCGTTTGTCGAGCAATTCCGTGAAGCGGTCTTTGTAGGAGTCCGATATCGGGATATAGACTTTACCGAAAATGATGCGGTTGCGTTCGATCGTTTTGATTTTGTTCATGTTGATAATATACGAACGATGTACCCGGACGAAAGTGTCGGCGGGTAGGAAATCTTCGATAGATTTCATGCTCATCAAGGTAAGGATACCTTGCCCGTCTTCGGTTTGGATGCGGATATAATCTTTCAATCCCTCGATGTAGAGTATATCTTTTAATTGAACTTGGACGAGTTTGTAATCGCTTTTCACGAAAATAGATTCCGGAGCGGGGTGGGTGCGCAATGCTTTGGTGGCTGCCCGCAGAAATTCCGAGTAATTGAACGGTTTCAGCAAATAATCCAGAGCATCTACACGAAAGCCTTCGATGGCGTACTGTTCGAATGCCGTGGTGAATATGATTTTTACTTTATTTCCTACCAGTCGGGAGAGTTCCAGCCCGTTCAGTTCCGGCATCTGTATATCCAGAAATATCAGGTCTACCGGGGTTTCTTCAATGACGGACAAGGCTTTGATGGCACTGTCACACCGGTCTACAAGATGCAGGAAAGGGGTACGACTCACATAACTTTCCAGTAATTCGAGAGCCAGAGGCTCGTCATCCACGATCAGGCAGTTTAGTGTCATGAGAGTTTGTGTTTAGAGGTGAATATTCAGTTCCGCGATGAAGCGGTCGTCTTCCGTGTGGGTGGAAAACAGGAAATTACCCGGGTAAAGTAATTCCAACCGGCGTTTCAAATTCTTTATTCCTATGCCGGAGCCGCTGCGATCGTTATCTTTCTTGGGGAAATTGCTGTTCGCGACGAGGCAATGCAGCCAATGGTCTTCGTGCAATTCCAATTGTATATGTATAAACGAGTCCTGCGTGTTGCTGACCCCGTGTTTAAATGCATTTTCTATCAGCGGGATAAAAAGCAATGGGGCTATCATGGCACCTTTTCCGGTTTCGGGAATGGAAACATCCAGATGGGTGGTTCTCGAGAGGCGTAAGCTCATTAATTTGATGTAACTCCGCATAAAATCAAATTCCCGATCTAGAGAGACCAGATTGTCGTTATTTTCGTACAGCACGTGGCGAAGCATCTTGCTTAAATCCTGTACGGCATATTGTGCTTTGTCTTGATTGATTGCAATCAAAGAATAGATGTTATTCAACGTGTTGAATAAGAAATGCGGGTTGAGTTGGCTTTTTAGATTCTGTAATTCGGCTTCCGCTTGTGCTTTTTGAAGTTCTTGTTTTTCGCCTTCCGTTTTATACCAACCGCCTGTCATTTTAATCGCCACGCTAAGTCCCACGGTGAGTCCCATGAGTAGCAGGTCGCGACTGATGAAAAGCAATACCGGCGGTTTGGGCAGTGCATCTTTGAGGGCTTTCAAGTTTTCCGGCATGGGTTCGCTCAAGTGTGCCCGGTGGAAGTTCTGCCAACTATGGAGTAAAATGCCTAGAAGTATGATAAACAATAGATTTGTCAATATGAATTGTACAATCTTTCTGCGGAATAGCAAGCAATCTATCAGTTTGCCGTAATTAATGTAGAAGATAATCAGGCAGGAAAGCGGCATAAAACAATACCCGAGGTATCGGTTTAGGGTAATGGCTTGTTCCCCGCGATACATGAAGAAAGGAAGGGTAAAAAATATACCCCATCCGATCACGTGGATCGCGATTTGTAACACATTCTTGTTGATCCTCTTGGGCATTATATTATTGTTGGTTGTCTGCAAAGGTAGAAAAATTAGAGTTTATAAGGTTTATAAAGTTCATAAAGTTTTTAAAGTTTATATTGTTTGAAAGAACCTGCAACTCGCCGCGGGCGAACGAATAAAGTTGTTTTACCAACTTTATTCGTACCGTATGGCGTCAATCGGGTTGAGGCGGGATGCCTTTTGTGCCGGATACCACCCGAAGAATATACCGGTAACGGTACAAACCAGAAAGGAGAGTACTACCGAATATAATTGGATGTATACAGGCCACCCGATCACGTATTTAATAACTAAAGAAGAGCCTATGCCGAGAACGACCCCGATGAGTCCGCCCGTGATACTGATAATCACAGCCTCGATAAGGAACTGAAACAGGATATGACGCCCCTTTGCCCCTATGGACATACGGAGTCCGATCTCCCGGGTTCGTTCCGTGACGGAAACGTACATGATGTTCATGATACCGATACCACCGACCAGCAGGGATATTCCCGCGATACAAGCCAATAGCACGGTCATAAGATCGGTCGTGGTACTCATCATGGAACTTAGTTCCTCTTGCGAGCGCACGTTGAAGTCATCTTCGGCTCCTGCGGCAATCTTGTGATTCTGCCGCAGGATAGCGGATATTTCTTCTATTGCCTCTTGCGAGTCTTCTTCCGTGACCGCGGATGCATATATTCCTTGAATATAAGTGATTGCCAGTAATCGTTTCTGTATAGTGGTATAAGGAGCGATAATCATATCGTCCTGATCTTGTCCCATGGAATTGTATCCCTTGGGTGCCAATACGCCGATAATACGGAATGGGGTTTTGTTGAACCGAATGGTTTTGCCGAGCGGTTCTTCGCCCTTGGTGAAAAGGTTGTCAACGACGGTTTGCCCCACGATGCAAACTTTGGCAGATGTTTTGATGTCATGATCCGTGAACATTTCACCCTCTCCGACACTGAATTTCCGAATGTCGAGATAATCTTGGTTTACCCCGTAGATTGAGGTCGGGGCGTTGTTGGCCCCGTAGATAACTTGACCGCTGGAGTTCACGGAAGGGGTACATTTATCAATTAACTCAACTTCCCGTACAATGGCTTCATAATCTTCCATTTTTAGCGTCTGCATACTGCTGGCGCTTTGACGTACACCCCCGAAGCGACCGTTACCGGGATGTACCATGATCATGTTGGAACCCATTTCCGATATCTGTTCACGAATACTACGTTTTGAGCCTTGACCGATAGCCAACATGGAGATCACGGATGCTACCCCGATGATGATTCCCAACATGGTAAGGAATCCCCTGAACTTGTTATTAGCAAGGGCTCGTAATGCGATTCGTATTAAATTTCCGTAATTCATGTATCCATTTATGATTTAAGATTTGAGATTTATGATTTTAGATTAGATGACCAATGTTTTTATTAATCGTAAATCGTGATTCATAAATCTTAAATTAGTTAGTTTTCAATTGTTTCGTCGTTCTCTTTCGGTAGCGCTGCCAGTGCTTCCTTGGCAGAAGCGACATTCGGGTTGATGGTGTCTTCCGTGATATGTCCGTCCCGCAACACGATGTTCCGGCTACTGAATTGTGCTATTTCCGGGTTATGGGTAACGAATATAATGGTTCGTCCTTCCGAATGTAACCGTTGGAAAAGCGTGAGGATCTCGAAAGAGGTTCTCGTGTCGAGATTTCCGGTCGCTTCGTCTGCAAGCAGGATCACCGGATCGTTCACGATTGCCCGTGCGATGGCAACACGCTGCTGTTGCCCCCCGGACATCTGGTTGGAACGATGGTTTACCCGGTCGCTCAAACTTACTTCTGTCAGTGCTTGCATGGCTTTTTCCTTGCGCTCTTTGGCAGAAAAGGTCGGGTTGTAGAGCAATGGGAGTTCCACGTTTTCCAAGGCTGTCGTTTTCGGGAGTAAGTTGTAAGATTGGAACACGAAACCTATCTTGCGATTACGTAATGTGGCACGATCATTTTTCCCCATGTCCCTGACGGCGATCCCGTCAAGGTAATAGTCACCCGAGGTAGGGGTATCAAGGCATCCGAGGATATTGAGCAGAGTGGATTTCCCGGAGCCACTGGTACCCATTATCGTTACGAATTCCCCCGGTTGGATGGAGAATGATACACCGCGTAAGGCGTGTACAACTTCTGAACCGACCGTAAAATCCCTCCTCAGGTTCTCTATTTTTATGATATCGTTTGTCATGTCTTTTGTTTTACTTATTTTCTTTTTTGTCCGGGACGGGGCGGCATGAACGGGTTGGATTCTCCGCCGTTATCGCCGGATGCCGAGGCTGCACGTGCGCGTTGTATTCCGACTACCATGCGAGCTCCTTCCTGTATTCCTTCTTTTACCTCCATATAAATACCGTCGCTTACCCCCGTTTTAATGACTTTCGGGACAATGCCTTCTGCTGTCAGTATCCATACCGTTTTTTCTCCTCTTCCGGCTTCCGGTGCTTGCATGGCTTCCGGCGTGAAGCGGAATGCTTTCAGCGGGGCAAGTAAAATATTGTCTTTTTCCATCGTGTACACGGTAATGTTTGCCGTTAATCCCGGTTTCAGTTTCAAGTCCGGGTTCGGAGCATCGATGACAACCTCGTAAGTAACCACGTTTGACTCGGTCGTCGGGTTCAGGCGTACTTGTGTCACATCGCCCTCGAACGTATCTTCCGGGAATGCGTCCACGGTAAATGTTACGCGTTGTCCTTCTATTACTTGACCGATGTCGGCCTCGTCCACGTTGGCGATTACCTGCATCTTGCGCAAGTCGTTGGCAATCGTGAACATGGTCGGCGTTTCGAAGCTGGCGGCAACGGTTTGTCCTTCTTCTACTTCTCTCGATAGTACCACCCCGTCAATGGGAGAATAAATTGTAGCGTATTCGAGATTCGATTGGGCTTTAACCAAGGTAGCTTGCGCTTTCTCGTAAGTCTGTTTTGCATTCTCGTATTGATATTCGGCTTCCTCGAATTCCGTGTCACTGATTAATCTCTTCTCGTGCAATTGCTTAAGGCGTTTGTAATTCTTTTGCTGGTATTCATACGAGTTTTTGCTAGACTTCAAGTTTGCCATCTCGGATTTTAATTCCGCATCCAGCAATTTTCTGTCAAGTTCGGCTAGCAGTTGCCCTTTCTTTACGACTGAATTATAATCCGCGTAAATGCGTGAAATGGTTCCGGAAACCTGTGTACCCACGTCTACTTTGGTAATAGGTTCAATAGTTCCCGTGGCGGTGACTGTATTATTGATAGCTCCTCTTTTCAATTCGACGGTTTCGTACGTTACGGCTTTTTTATCTCCCGAGCGGAAGAAGAAAAAGGCTCCTACAATGACTGCAAGGACAATGATTATGGTTACAATCTTTTTCATTCTGATTATTGTTAATATTTTATACTATAATTCGATGGGTTGATTCCGGTAGAAGTTCAACAGTTTGAGCGAAAGAATAGCTTCGAATTTCGCTTGAATCTGTTCTTGCAGGGCGGAAAGATAGTTGTTCTTTTCCGTGAGTAACTCTACCGTGTTCTTCATGCCTTCGTTAAACTGTTCCTGCACGAGGTTGTAGCTCATCGTGGCGGACTTGACACTGTTCGTTGCCGCGAGATAACGGCTTTGCGAAGCTGTCACGTTCTGGTGCAGTGTTTCTATCGTTTTCCATAGTTCTTTGCGGGTATTCAGTTCCTCCAGTTGAGCCGTTTCGGTTTGTAGCTTTGCTTTTTCCACTGCCGATTTCGTTTGGCGGTTTCGAGAAATGGGGATACTTACGTTAATCCCCAAATTCTCGTTCAATCGGTTATTTATTTGTTTTGAAAAAGAATGATCCGATTCGGAATCATGGTTCGTGGAAACAGACGCGCTGAAAGTAACACTCGGTAAACGATCGCCGGCTGCTATTTTTTCATTCAATTGGGAGGCTTCCACGTTCAATTGACTGTTTTTCATCTCAGGCATTGTTTCAAGGGCAAACCGATAGACCTCGCTCAATGAAGGGACAAGGCTGAGGACTTGTGTGCTGTCCAGTTCCGGGAAGTATATATCGAAGCTGTCATTCGGTTCCAGTTCGAGGATTTGTTTCAGTTGTAATTTATTTAGAGCAAGCGTGTTCTCTGCCATGGTCACGCTATATTTATCGTTACTGTTTTGTGCTTCAATCTGCGCGAAGTCGCTGATGGCAATGGAACCGGCATCCAGTAATTCTTTGGAGCGGGCTAGTTGTGCTTCCGAGGTTTCCAGATTCTGACGGTTTGTCTTTAATGATTCGTTCGCGTAAAGTATTTGCAAATAAGCCTCGGTAACGGCAATCTCGATATCATTTTCCGCCATATTTACTTGATATTCTTGAGCTTCATTTGTCATTTCCTGCTTGCGTATGGAACGGGTTAATTTTCCCCCGTTGTACAGTGTCAACCCGCTGTTTAGCGTGTAACTGCCCGTGTATGCGCTTTGTGATTTGAATTTACCGTCGCTTTGTTCTATCTTCTGATGTCCCCAGCCTTGAGAGCTGCTGAACGTGAGAGAGGGGAAGAGTTGGGCTTTGGCTTCCAATAAATCCACGTTACTGCTTTTTTGGCTTACTCGTGCCGATTGTACTTGGATGTTATTTTTCCGGGCATAATCAATACAATCCTTGAGAGTCCATGAAGAAGTGGGCTTTTCTTCTTGAGAAAAACCCACTAAGGACGGAATGATTATAAAAAGGATGGTTGCAATGTAAGTACGTCTTATTTTGTTCATAGCCTTTGTTCATTTTGTTTGATACAAACATAAAGCATCCGACAAAGGCTTACAAATCATTTAGATGTTCGGGGAAAGCGACTCGACAAAAAGGGATATTTTATCGACGAATGGAATTGCACGTAAATAAAAAAGCCCACAATGTTGTTGTGGGCTTTGCTCGCTCCTCAGGTAGGACTTGAACCTACGACCTACGGATTAACAGTCCGCCGCTCTAACCAACTGAGCTACTAAGGAATCTTCTCAAATCGTGGTGCAAATATAGAGCCTTCCGGGGAATTTGCAAAATATTTCGGCAAAAAAATATGCCCGAAATGTAAATAAAATGCAGCCTGTATAACGATGTTCGTTATAATCAATAAAATAGCTTTTGAAAAAAACTTTCAAAATAAGAATACTTGCGCTTTTAAGCGTGTAAAGCTGCGAAAAGTTGTAGATTTGCGGAATCAATCAAAAATATAACAGCTATGGATTACATGAAAGAATTGAACGTGGCGATCACGGTATGCGATAAAGAAGGTAAGATACTTCAGATGAATGAGAAATCCCAGAAAACAAACCACGGTAATCTGGTGGGGCAAAACGTGTTTGATTGTCATCCGGAACCTGCCCGGACGAAGTTGGGCGAGTTGATGGAACAACATACCACGAATGCGTACACGATAGAGAAGGGTGGGGTGAAGAAATTGATTTATCAGACACCGTGGTACGAGAACGGGGAGTTCATGGGATTGGTGGAATTCTCTTTGGAGATACCGTTTGAAATGCCGCACTATATCCGGAAACCGAAGACGGAATAATATTTATCTTCGATTTGTAAAACATTTTAATGGTTTTATAGGTATACACTTTATAACTATAAATAACGATAATACCTATAGAACTATGGAACAAAAGAAAAAACTTACGACGGAAGCCGGAGTGCCGGTCGGTGATAACCAAAATATTCAAACGGCTGGTCCTCACGGTCCGGCATTGCTGCAAAACGTGTGGTTGCTGGAAAAACTGGCGCATTTTAACCGGGAACGTATTCCGGAACGAATTGTGCATGCTAAAGGAAGCGGGGCTTTCGGAACTTTCACGGTAACAAATGATATCACTCGATACACGAAAGCGAGCATTTTTGCCCAAGTAGGTAAAAAGACCGACGTTTTTATGCGTTTTTCCACGGTAGCGGGAGAGAGAGGAGCCGCGGATACCGAACGGGATGTACGGGGTTTTGCCATGAAGTTTTACACGGACGAGGGCAACTGGGATTTGGTGGGCAATAACACGCCTGTTTTCTTTATTCGTGATCCTTTGAAATTCCCCGACTTTATTCACACGCAAAAGCGTGATCCGAAGACGAACTTGAGGAGTAACACTGCCATGTGGGATTTCTGGAGTCTTTCGCCGGAATCGTTGCATCAAGTGATGATTTTGATGAGCGACCGGGGTATTCCCCAAGATCTGCGGCATATGCATGGATTTGGTAGTCATACATTTAGTTTCTATAATGCCAAGAATGAACGTCATTGGGTGAAATTCCATTTGCGTTGCATGCAAGGTATCGCCAATTTCACGAACGAGGAGGCAGAGCAAATCGTGGCAAAAGACCGGGAACATTCGCAGCGGGATTTGTTCGAGAATATCGAGAAAGGAAATTTCCCGAAATGGAAAATGTGCGTTCAGATTATGCCGGAGGAAGATGCTAAAACCTATCGTTTCAATCCTTTTGATTTAACTAAGGTGTGGAGTCATAAAGATTACCCGTTGATTGAGGTCGGAATTATCGAGTTGAATCGTAATCCGGAGAATTATTTTGCGGACGTGGAGCAGTCGGCTTTCAACCCGGCTAATGTTGTTCCGGGAATATCGTTTTCGCCGGATAAAATGTTACAGGGGCGTTTGTTCGCGTACGGGGATGCTCATCGTTACCGTTTGGGTGTCAATGCTGATTCGATTCCGGTAAATACACCTCGTTGTCCCGTGCATAATTATCATCGTGACGGGCATATGCGGGTTGATGGCAATAACGGCGGGGACGTGAATTACGAACCGAATAGCTTTGGTGGTCCCGTGGATGATAATAAATACAATCAACCGGCTTTTGATATTGAGGGTAAGGGGGATCATTACAAGCAAGATAAAGATTACTACACCCAACCGGGAGATTTGTATCGCTTGGTACCCGAGGATGAAAAGAAACGGATACACACGAACGTGGCTACAGCTATGGAGGGTGTTCCCGTGAATATTAAAGTCCGGGTAGCTGCTCGCTTTTATCAAGCAGATGAACGTTGCGGTAAAGGTATTGCCGAAGCCGCGGGATTAAATATGAACGATGTACTTGCCGAGGTGAAACGCCAACAGCAAGAATAATAATTGATTTATTCTGTACGAGGGTGACCTAAAAGTCACTCTCGCTAACTCTTTCTATTGGACTCTGTCAAAGAGAATTCCGGAAAGTTTTTCTGCACGAAATTTTTAGGTAGTTTCTTTATTACTTCCCTGTAAGAATGTTCGACAAGTTCCTCGATAAACTTGTCGGAAAGACTACCGTGCATGTAGACACCGTTCCAATGTTTTTTGTTGGAGTGATAAGCGGGGGTGATTTCCGGGTATTTTTCCCGTAGTTCGATAGCCCGGTCCGGATCACATTTCAAGGCGATTGTTTCGAAGGGCATGATATCCGCGTACGTGAACATTTTATTGAACACCTTGAATACCAACGTCGTTTCGTCAAACGGAAATTCTTCCGTCGTGTGTGGGAAAGAAAGACACAATTCTCTAAATTCTTCAATATTCATATTTGTCGTGTTGCTCGGGAACAAAGATTATTAGTTATTTCCATACATGAATGTTTTGGAAAACAAATGTAATCATAGTAAACGAAAAAACGACCATTTGTAGGTCGTTTTTCTTGAAGGGGTGGAGCAGCGGGGAATCGAACCCCGGTCCAAACACGGAATCAATATGCTTTCTACATGCTTAGCTTTTTGTTGGTTTTCGAATATAGCCCGGAAAAAAGCACCCAAACTATACCTTAGCTTCTAGAGTTTCATCAGCGTCGCGAAGCAAGACGTTGACTAACCTCGTATTGCCTGCACCCCGGATGCTGGTTGGCACAAGGTGGGACCGCCAGCGGGATGTCCTGTCTCCACTACCTTGAGCGGAGATTAAGCCTCAATCTACTGTGATTCGATTAGGCAGCAAGAGCGTAATTTCTTTCGCCAATTAAAATTTTGCGTCCGGGATTAACGGGCCGGCTTCACTACGCCCGACATGCTTACATACCTATTCATCATGCTGTCAAATCCACGTCTACCCCATAGATATGTGAATACAAAGATACAAATATAATTGAAAATGTATAATTGAAAATTGAAAATTATTCCATCAGATGCTCGATGAGAATCTTGATGCCGATGCCGATGAGAATGATGCCTCCGAATAATTCAACGTTGATACCTTTGATTTTACCGAAGCGATAACCGCAGATAACTCCAATCAAAGAGAGGGAGAAAGTTACGAATCCAATGATAAAGGCGGGAAAATAAATACTTGTTTTAAGGAATGCCATGCTGACACCCACGGCTAGAGCGTCGATGCTGGTGGCTACTCCCAAGGTGAGCAAGGTCTTGGTGGAAAAAGACGAGATGGTGGTTTCTTCTTCCCTGAAAGATTCGTAGATCATTTTGCCACCTAGAAAACCAAGAAGGATAAAAGCAATCCAATGATCGAAGGTGGTAATGTATGAACTGAAACTGACTCCCATGAGCCAGCCGAATAATGTCATCCCTCCTTGAAAAATCCCCATGGTAAAGGCTAGGCGTAAAGATTGTCGCATGCAGAAAGGACGCATAACGATTCCGCCGCTAATACTTACGGCAAGACTATCCATAGCTAAGCCAACGGCGATTAATAATATGGAGATGATTCCCATTCGTGAAATTTTTGGCAAAAGTATAAAATTGATAGAGGAAATGAATGTAAAAAATGTAACTTTGTAGGAATAGAGTGATTATTTATAATAAATATAGATATGAATTTACAGACGAAGATTACTGTTGCGGCTCCGGATTTCTTGATAGATTATAATTCTAGATTGATGATGTTGGGTTCGTGTTTTGCCGAAAACATGGGGAGTAAGTTTTCATATTATAAATTTGACGTGGATGTGAATCCCTGTGGGATAATTTATAATCCGTTATCCGTGGCGAACGTGTTACGGCTGATCGTGGAAGGGAAACAATTCGAGAAAAGCGATTTGAGACAAGTCGGTGGCAAATGGGTGAGTTTGTATCATCACGGGGCTTTTTCTTCGACAGACCCGGATGAATGTCTGCGCCGGATAAACGATCGTTTGACGAAAGCTACAGGGGAACTTCGTACGTTGGATTTATTGGTAATCACATGGGGAACGGCTTGGGTGTATAGGTATACACGAGAGAATATAGTCGTGTCGAACTGTCATAAGATTCCTTCACAGGAGTTTGAACGTAGTCGGTTGAGCGTGGAGGATATTGTGAAGGAGTACTTGGTGCTGATCGGGCGTTTACGGGAGATCAATCCGGGACTTCGGATTTTATTCACGGTAAGTCCCATTCGGCATTGGAAAGATGGGGCTCACGGAAATCAGTTGAGCAAAGCAACTTTATTGTTGGCTATTGATCGGTTACGGGAAGAATTGCAACACGTGTATTATTTTCCGGCCTATGAAATTGTGTTGGATGAATTGCGTGATTACCGTTTTTATGCGGATGATATGTTACATATGTCCGGTTTCACGGTGGATTATATTTGGGAACGTTTCCTTTATAGTTTTATTAGTCCCGAAGTGTTGGGTTTGATGAATCAGATCGGGAGAGTCAATAAGGGGGTGGCACATCGACCTTTTGATCCCCAGTCAGAAGAATATCACCGTTTGGTGAAAAAAATGTTGGCAGAAATAGCCATGATTTCCCGTTCATATCCTATGATTGATTTCTCGGAGGAAAAGAGAAAGTTGAATGAGGTTATTGTAGGGTAGACTCCTTCATGGGCTTTCCTTCCTCCGTACCAACTCTTGTATCTGTTCGTTATCTGTTCGTTATCCTGTCGTTAAATCGTCCATTTATAGGAACGGAGGCATAACGAGGAGATAACGACAAAATAGCGTGTAGATGTAAGAACAAGACAAAAGGAGGTATGAAATGTGATATTCCTGTAAATTACGATAGAGGAACTGCCGGGGGAGCGTTTACCGTGTCTTGCTCCACGACGGGATTCAATTCGTGTAGGTAAATTGTCGTTTTTACCGGGTAAGCGCCTGAATACTTTTTGCGGATTCGTTTTAGAGCAGGGATTGCCTCTATGCGAGTACGGAAGTTCCCTACTCGGATTTTGAAATCGGGATCGGTGTATTGCAGGTATGCCGGAATGTCTGGGAACTCTTCTTCGAATCGTTTGGTATAATTTTTCAGCGTGTCGATGTTTGTGCCGTATGAACTACGGGATAGGATTTGGATGCGGTACCCTTGAAAGAGCTGTTCTTTCCGGTTCACGGAAATATTTAGTTTTAATAGTTGTTCGATTTTCGGATCGGCATGAATGATCACTTTACCACCGGTGATGGAGTCTGTTTCCGAGAGTCGTTTCACGAAATCAATCTCTTTTTTGACCGGGGGAATAGAATCTGTTTTCGCCCAAGCGAGGGACGTGATGAAAAGTGATAATATGACGAGTGTTAATTTCATGGGTAAATGTCTATCGTGAGTTCAACTAATTCGACTTCAATCGACAAAGATAGTATAATTTGTCTTTTTGTGGTAGAAAAATAGATAAATAACACTATTTTTGTAGTCGCAAAAATTTTAGCGTTCTACATGAAAAAGGAAGAATAAGATGAATCAAGTAACAGATCAACAAATCATTGAGATATTGAGAAAAGAGGCCGTTCCGGCTTTGGGGTGTACCGAACCGGTAGCCTGTGCTTTGGCGTGTGCAAAGTGTAAAGAAGTATTAGGAAGTGTGCCCGAGCGTTTGGATGTGCTGGTTAGTGGAAATATTTATAAGAACGGCATGGGGGTTGGTATTCCGGGAACGGGAATGGTTGGATTGCCTATTGCTGCGGCTTTAGGAGCTGTTTGTGGAAAATCCGAATACGGGTTGGAAGTGCTGAAGGAGGTGAACCTGGGGGATAACCTGCAGCGTGCAAAAGATATGTTAGGGCAGGTGACGGTTTCATTGAAAGAGGATGCGCCGGATAAATTGTATGCCGAGGCTTTGGCCACGAAAGGAAATGATACGGTAAAAGTGATTATCGTTCATACGCACACCAATATCGTTTTGGTAGAGAAAAACGGGGAAGAGATTTTCAAAAGAGAATTCCGTTTGGATACTTCAAAACCAGAGGATAAGGGTCCGGAGTTAAGTGTTAAACGAATTTGGGATTTCGTGCATGAGGTGGACGTGAAAGATATCGAGTTCGTGTTGCAGGGAGCCGAGATGAACAAAGCTATTTCAGCCGAGGGGTTGAACTCGGAATATGGCTTGCAGATTGGTAAGACGTTAAAAGAGAATATAGATAAAGGCTTGTTGGAAGATGACTTGCTGAATCGCACGTTAATTCGTGCTACGGCTGCATCGGATGCTCGTATGGACGGATGCCCGAAACCGGTGATGACGAATTCCGGTAGTGGTAATCAAGGTATCACGGTGTATTTGCCGGTTGTGGTGGCTGCCGAGAAATTCGGGGCTTCCCGCGAGCAATTAGCCCGTGCCTTGGCATTGAGTAACTTGATCGCCGTGCATATTCACCATTATATGGGACACCTTTCAGCTCTTTGCGGAATTCTGATTGCCGGAACAGGGGCTGCATCTGCAATTACCTATTTGATGGGTGGAACTTACGATAATATGGTGAACACGATCAAGACGATGTGTTCTAACTTGACGGGTATGATGTGTGACGGGGCAAAACAGGGATGTGCCTTGAAGGTGTATTCCGGTGTATCGGCTGCCGTGCAAGCTGCCTTGTTGTCCATGAGAGGAATCAAAACGAATAATGACGGGATCGTGGAGGAAGATATTGAGCGTACTATTCGTAACGTGGGATTGATCGGAACGAAAGGTATGGAGGAGACGGACAAGACGATCTTGAATATCATGTGCAATAAAAAATAACAGAAGGAATTGAATCCGTACGTGAATATACACACGCATCATGTTGGCGAAGGAATTAACATTCTGGATGTTGGTGAAGGAAAGGCGTGGGTGGAAAAAGAAAAAAGACGGGAATTGGTCGAGGGGCAGAACGTGTTTTATTCCGTGGGTGTTCATCCCATGAAGTTAAACGAGCTGGGAGAGAGTGTTTTCGTGGGGATAGAAGATACGGTACGGATAAAAAAAGTAATAGCGATAGGAGAGTGCGGTTTGGACCGTCGCTCTCCTATTTGCATGAAAACGCAGGAAGAGATACTGGAAGTTCAAGTCCGTTTGGCGGAAGAGCTGTGTAAGCCATTGATTATCCATTGCGTGAAGGCGTATTCGGAATTGATTGCCGTGAGGAAACGAACGAAATCATCCGTGGCTTGGATTGTTCATGGGTATAATAATAACGAACGGATATTGCGACAGTTGTTGGATTGCGAGTTCTATATTTCCGTGGGTGCGGCATTGTCGGATTCACGTTCGAATGCTTTTCAGTTATTACGGATGATCCCGGCGGAAAGGTTGTTTTTGGAGAATGATGATAAAGAGGTTGAGATTTCGGTTATTTACGAGACGGCATCTGCCATTTTAGGAGTGGACGTGGAGACGATGAAGGAAATAACGGGGAATAATTATAATAAAGTTTTTAGAAAATAATATGGATTGGCTGAGTAGAACGGAGTTGCTTCTAGGAGAAGAACGATTGGGTTTGTTGAAGAATGCTCACGTGTTGGTGGCGGGATTGGGAGGCGTCGGGGCGTATGCTGCAGAACAATTATGTCGGGCAGGGATCGGGGAAATGACGATCATCGACGGGGATTGTGTGGATGTGACGAATAAGAATCGTCAGCTACCGGCATTGGATAGTAACATCGGTAAAGCGAAAGCCGAGGTAATGGCAGCCCGGTTCCGGGATATAAACCCGGATATTCAATTACACGTCATCAATGATTTTATCAAAGATGACCGGATGATTGATATTTTGGAAATGGCGGAGTATGATTACGTGGTGGATGCCATTGATACGTTGGCACCCAAAATATTTCTAATTTATCATAGTTTGCAGAAAGGTTACCGGGTGGTGAGTTGCATGGGAGCCGGGGGAAAGATGGATCCCGAACAAATCCGGATAGCCGATATTTCCAAATCTTATAATTGTAATCTGGCCCGCATGTTAAGAAAAAGATTGCATAAGTTAGGGGTTTATAAAGGAGTAAAAGTAGTGTTTTCGCCCGAAGAAGTTGATCCGGAGGCGGTTGTTTTGAGCGAGAGCGAGAATAAGAAATCGAATGTCGGTACGATTTCTTATATGCCCCCTCTCTTCGGATGTTTCTGTGCCTCGGTAGTTATCCGGGATATAACCGGCAAGTAATTCGGGTGAACGGTGTTGCTTAGGTGGCTTCTGCTTAGTACAGGAATAAAAAATGTTTTTTTAGCAAATTCCCGATTTGTTTTTGTAATTGTTCTGCCTGAATCGGTTTGGACGTGTAAGCGTTGAACCCACTATTCAGAATGTGTTGTTCATCTTCGGCATAAGCAAAGGCTGTTATTGCCATAACGGGAACATCGGGGGATATTTCCCGTATTTTTTGAGTAGCTTCATACCCGTCCATCTTCGGCATATTTATATCCATTAATACAAGGTGTGGGTTGTGTTGTTTGAATAATTGTACGGCTTCCTCTCCATCCCAGGCATGAATTAATGTGTAATTTTTTTTCAGTATGGTTTCAAATAACTTGTAATTGCTTTCATTGTCCTCGGCTATTAAGATGACGAGTTTATCTTTTTTGTCCACGAGACGAGGGGTTTCGGGTGCTTTGGCGATATTATCTCCTGCTTGATCTGCTTGATGATAGGGAAGAGTAAACCAAAATGTACTTCCTTCACCTTCTTTTGATTTTACTCCGATTTTGCCCCCCATGCTTGTGATGATGGTTTGGCAAATGGGTAACCCCAGGCCTGTACCTTGTGCAAAATTGTTGAGTTTAACAAAACGTTCAAAAACACGGTTTACTTGACTTTCGGGGATACCGCATCCCGTGTCACTCACGTAGAAATATAATGAATCTTCGTTTTGAAGGTTGTAGCCGAACTCGATGCTACCTCGTTGCGTGAATTTCATCGCATTGTTAATCATGTTCGTGATGACTTGAGTCAAGCGGTTTTTATCGGTACTGATGTAACATGACGGTAAAGTCCGTTTGTATAGAATACAGACGTTTTTGTTTTGGTTCCTCATTTTAGTGGACTCTTCTATGTCCATGAACAATTCGTCGACATTAATGTTGTTGTACGAGAATTCCAGTACGCCTGCTTCTATTTTTGAAAGGTCTAGAATATCGTTGATTAATTGGAGGAGTAGGTTGTTGTTGTTTTCGATGATTTGTATGTATTCCTGTTTTTCTTCATCAATATCCGAGTTCATCGATGCCAGAATACCAGAGAAACCGACAATGGCGTTCAGGGGAGTTCGAATTTCGTGGCTCATGTTTGCTAGGAAGGCGGATTTCAATTTGTTTGACTCTTCGGCTTTCTCTTTGGCTTTTATCAAGTCATTTTCCATGGCTTTTCTTTGAGTGATAATCAAAGAAGAACCGACTAGCGTTTTCGCTTTTCCCGCTTGGTTGTATTCATCGATGGTGGCTTGAACTTCCACCCATTCGTAATGGACGGAATAGCCTTTGTTGGAAATAACCCGGAACTCTTCTTTTATTCTCGGAACTTTCCCTTCTATCAAACTTTGGTAAGCATTTCTTACCCGATCAATATCTTGTTTGCAAATATTGGAAAAATAGGATGAATCCGGAACGGATAATTGTTGTTCTTCGGCAGGGGAGTTATTGCCACTGATTTCAATGGGACGGTTTACATCACATAGAATCGTATGTTTTTCCAAATCCCATTTCCATGGAGTGATATTGGCGACATCGAGTGCCGTCGATAACTTGTGGTTGGTTGAGCGTAATATTTGTTGAACTTGTGCCAGTTCCGTGTTGTCCACGCAGAAAACATCTAAGAAGCCTTTTTTGGGGGAACAGGTAATGATAACCGTTAGGTAAATATGTTTAGCTTCCCAATAGTATTGAAAGGATAGTTCCTTTTTGTTCTGCAATGAATTGTAAAGATCTATACATCTGGTGTGTTGTCCGCTTGTTTCGCTGTATTTCTTTCCTAGAATATTGCTTTTTGCAGTAATATATTTTTCAAAAGTGGGGTTGACTTCCTTGAATATAAAGTCTATTACTCGTCCTTCCTTGTTATATATCAATTCTTCTTTTATATATATAATGGGCATATTTTTGAACAGACTGTTGTATTCTTCCATGGCATTTAGTCGGGCATTCCTTTCTTTTGCAAGTTTTTTTAGCCAAATGATATACAGGCAAATGGCAAGAAAGGCTATAGGGATAATGTAAAACCAATTTTTTTCCAAAAATGTGGGAGGTGTGTTGTAGAAGTAAGTATTGGGAGGACATAAATTTATATCCAATTCCCAATTCTCTAGATCCGGATAATTTAGTATCGGGGTCACGGGAGGTATTTCTATGGTTTGAATGCCTTGAGAATGGGGATTTTTTAACTCTTGTTCGATAGTCTCTAGGAGTTTGCCTTTTAAAATATCTTCTCTTTGATAACATCCTCCAAGAATCCCGTTGGTTATTGCTACGTTATTATTATTTAGGGTGAAAATGGGAACTTTTGAGTAATTACTCAGTACTTTAGAAATGTCAGAAGAAAGAATTAGGTTCCCTTGCTGGTTAGTTTGGCTGTACCAAGAAGAGAATAAAATGCAGGATGGGGAATCCAGGTATTTTAATGAATCAATCAAATCATCATTTGTGATTTCTCCTGCCACTAGATGTTTGACTTGAACATCGGGGAATTGTGTCCTCATGACTTCATCAACTTCATGACGGTATTGAGCATTAATAAAACGTCCGTCAGATAAAAAGACGAGTTTGTGCATTTTTGGGTACAGAGTTTTCATCAATTCAAGGGTTTCCTTAACGTAACAGGGAACTTGGAAAATGGTTAGGGGAATATCACCTTGATAAGAATTTAAGGGTATTCTCTCGTTTTGCGGGATAAAAGACTTTTTCAAGTAAGCTTCCTTGGAGCCTATGTATCTTTTTTCACAACAGATGATGGTTGGAATGTCTTTCCATTTTTTCTCAATATCTTCCTTTAACAATACCCAAGCCGAGGTTCCCAGCAGGATAATTAATTGGGGTTTGAGTTTGGCGTATTTTCTGGCAAATCGGAGCTTGTATTGCTTTAGGGCTTCATCATTGTTGATGGTGAGCATGTTCATGTGTTCGGTGTAAATGTTGACATTGTTATTGTGTGCCGTGTATTTCAAGTAAATGGGGGCAATAAGGTTATCACTCCATTGCGTAATAGACGTGTAGGAATTTATGATTAGGATATTGCTGGGCGGGATATTTTGGGATTGGGCTGAGCAAAAAGAGTGAGAGATTGCCAATAAGAAAATAACTGGCAATAATATTTTCTTGATAATTGAAGTTACCATTTGAATTTACATTTTTATTAAATTATGTGCAAATGTAATTTTAATTGTTTGATTTTTTATTAATGAAAGGAAAAAATAATAGAAGATTGTGATGCTAAAAAGGGGTTGCCCGGCAAATAAATGTAGGCAACCCCCTCGTGAATTTTAATACATAATATTTTATGGATAATTTCCAATATAGATTTTATGCCCTTAATTTTTGTGCTGTTAATCGATCCATTTTGGTTTCAGCGTATTCTTTGGTAATTGTGATTGATTCACAATTTTGAGAAGGGATCTCGAACATCAGATCCGTCATAATGGCTTCGCAGATGGAACGTAACCCGCGGGCACCCAGTTTGAATTCCACGGCCTTGTCCACGATGTACTCGAAAACGTCCTCGTTGAAATTCAGCGTAATATTATCCAGCTCAAATAGTTTCACGTATTGGCGGATAATAGCGTTCTTGGGTTCCGTGAGAATGTTGCGCAGGGCTTGACGATCAAGTGGCTCTAGATAGGTTAATACCGGGAGACGACCGATGATTTCGGGAATTAACCCGAAGGATTTTAAATCTTGTGGTGCGATATATTGCAACATATTATCCCGATCAAGAACGGCTGTTTCTTTGCTTGCCGTGAAACCAACAACCTGCGTGTTCATTCGTTGGGCGATTTTCTTTTCGATCCCGTCGAATGCTCCCCCGCAGATGAACAAGATGTTTTTCGTGTTCACGGGGATCATCTTTTGGTCGGGATGTTTACGTCCGCCTTGAGGGGGAACGTTCACGATAGAACCTTCCAGTAGTTTCAATAATCCTTGTTGCACCCCTTCACCGCTCACGTCACGAGTGATGGACGGGTTGTCTCCTTTGCGGGCAATCTTGTCGATCTCGTCAATGAAAACGATCCCTTTTTCGGCAGCATCCACGTCATAGTCGGCAGCTTGTAATAAACGGGTCAAAATGGATTCTATGTCCTCGCCCACGTAGCCGGCTTCCGTCAACACGGTTGCATCGACAATGGTGAAAGGTACGTGCAGCATCTTAGCAATGGTTCGGGCCAATAGGGTTTTCCCGGTTCCCGTGCGTCCTACCATGATGATGTTTGACTTTTCGATCTCCACGTCGTCATTGGAATGTTTTTGTGTCAATCGTTTATAATGGTTGTAAACAGCCACGGCGAGATGCTTTTTCGCCTCGTCTTGTCCGATTACGTATTGATCCATGAATTGTTTGATCTCGATCGGTTTTTTTACCTCGATGTGATCCATATCAAGAGGGGTAGAGTGACCTCTTTGTTCTTCCTGTACGATGTCATATGCTTGTTGTGCACACATATCACAGATAAAACCGTCTACCCCAGAAATCAGAAGATCAACCTCGCTACGTGATCTTCCGCAAAATGAACATTTGTCTTGCATTATTTGTGTTCTCGAATTAATACCGTGTCAATCATCCCGTATTCTTTGGCTTCAGTTGCAGTCATCCAGTAATCGCGGTCAGAGTCTTTTTCTACTTTCTTGATCGAGTTTCCGGAATGATCGGCGATGATTTGGTAAAGTTCTTTTTTTAGTTTCATGATCTCGCGGGCCGTGATTTCAATATCAGAGGCTTGTCCTTGGGCTCCACCCATAGGTTGGTGGATCATGATACGCGAATGTTGTAAGGCGGAACGCTTGCCTTTCGTGCCGGCGGTCATCAGCACGGCACCCATGGATGCGGCCATTCCGGTACAGATGGTTGCCACGTCACATTGTATGTATTGCATTGTGTCGTAAATACCTAATCCGGCGTAAACCGAGCCACCTGGAGTGTTGAAATAAATTTGAATATCCTTGCTCGGGTCAGCCGACTCCAAGAATAATAATTGTGCCATGATAATGTTGGCAACATCGTCATCAATGGGTACTCCGAGGAAAATAATCCGATCCATCATTAACCGGGAAAATACGTCCATACTCGCCACGTTTAACTGGCGTTCCTCTATAATTGTCGGATTTATATAGCTGGAGACCGTAGATTCAAACCGGTGAAGGTTCAAACTGCTGATCCCTTTATGCTTGGTTGCATATTTTTTAAATTCGTCCTGTGAAAACATAGTCATATATGTATTTTGGTTATACGGGTGCTAAGTTACGAAAAAAGGAGGGGAAAATAAAGTTTTTTGTGGTTCCCCCAGCTGTTAGTAGTAGATTTTTCCCTTTTTTTGTTTTTTCACAAGATATTTTTTGACTAAAATGTTGTTTATCTCTGTCTTTTTTGAGTCGGCATTTGAGGGGGTAAGGTCTTTTTCGTGACTAGTTTCCAGAATGTCTATAATTTTCGCTTTTCTTTTTAGTTTTGGGAAGACGAGAGAAATAAGAATATTCTTTCTATTGCATCCCCTAACGATTAATAGACGATCCATGGGGAGATCTCCGTCGTATCTGCGAACCATGTAAACATCCCCGTTTTTCTTGTCAACGAGTTGATAACCGTAACCGTAAGTTACCCATTGCGAGTCAAAATAGATCGGTTGTACGAAAGTGACTATAGTTTCATGACGACGCTTCTCTATACTATATAAACGCGGCATGATGGGTTCGTATTTTTCACAAGGAGGGGCGAAATGGATGTCCTTACTTTGTAAAACATAACCTTCGTTGAACATTTCCCGGTCACTCTTTTTGTTTTGAGCCGAGACTGTTATCCCGCAAACTAACAGGATAAGCATCATGAATAAATATTTACCGTCCTTCATCATTTCTTTTTTAGTGCTTGTTAAACTTACGGGCAAGGTGCAAAAAATATCCTAATATAGCAAGGTTTAATGCTATGTGCTGGTAATTTATTTCCAAATAATTTCCACGATATGGTCTATGTCTGTGGGGACTTCGTTCAATTGAAGGAGGATTCCTTCTTTGGTTTTCTTGTATTTTACTGGAGTTTGATCCTTGAAACATACAATACTCTTTATTTTTCTGTCCGTGGTGGGAAGAAGTAGTTCCGTTTTGTTCAAGTTTAGAATGTGGATGTAGAGTTTATTCCCTTTTTGGGTTGTGACACCCCAGTCTTGTTGAGGGATAATCCCGGCACGGGTGCCTTGGATGGTTTCACCGTAAGTGCGCATCCATTCGCCGATTTCTTTCAAGTGTCTTACCGATCCTTCGGGGAAATCTCCTCCCGGACGGGGACCCACGTTTAATAGTAAATTTGCATTATTCCCGGCGGCTCCTACCAGCGTGTGGATGAGTTGTTTCGTGGATTTGAAATTTCGGTCATTGATATTATATCCCCACGTGTTGTTCATGGTTTCACAACTTTCCAACGGCAAGGCGCTGATTTCCGCATCGGCAGAATACCCGGCTTTGTTTTGTCCCGGTAGATCCCGTTCGAACATCTGGAAATCTTCTCCCTCAAAAGGTGCTTTGTGATGATTATTCCCGATCAGACATCCCGGTTGAAGACGGTGAATCAGGGTGTATTGCCTTTCCAGTTGCCAGTCCGCATCGGGTTTATCCTACCAACCGTCGAACCAGATACCACCGATCGGGCCGTAATTGGTAAGTAATTCGGTCAACTGGGCATCCATGAATTTTAAATAATCTTCCCACGTGCCGGAAGGAGTACGTCCCGTGTTCCGTCCCGTGCGCCCCCACGGGTAATAATCCGGTCGGTGCCAGTCGATATGGGAATAGTAGAAGAATAATTTAAGTCCGTGTTTTTGGCAGGCTTCGGCCAATTCCTTGATGACATCTCGTTTGAAAGGAGTTGCTTTGACAATGTTGTAATCCGATTGTTTCGTGTCGAACATCGAGAACCCGTCGTGATGGCGGGAGGTGAAACAGATGTATTTCATCCCGGCATCCTTGGCGATGCGTACCCACTCGTCCGCATTGAATTTGGAGGGATAGAATCCGTCTGCCAGTTTTTGGTACTCCGCCTCGTTCAGGCTTTTGTTGGTCAGCACCCATTCGCCGTCAGCCAGCATACTGTATATCCCCCAGTGGATAAACATACCGAATTTGGCATCCCGGAACCATTCCCGGTTGGTAAGATTCTCCTGTGAGGGAACGTATTTTTCTTGAGCAGAACAGAATACAACAGTTAAAAATAAAAGCGTGGTAATGAATATATTTTTCATGTTAAGGATTAGATTAAATTTTCACGAAAGTAATAAATGTAAAGAAAATGATCAAATGTTTAATAAATAAAACGGGGAAAACTGCTGAAATAAAAAAGGTGCCCCAAAAGTTTTTTCATGATGTGTTTGGTTAATTCTTTTTCTGGTTGATGTTCTGGTGTGAAAGCTAATTGGAAGAGGGGTTTAAGCTGAAAAATGTAACGTGAAATTTAGTCTGTTTGATAAATAATTTGAAATAAATTTTCAAAAACGCTTGTATGTTCGAAATAAAGCGTATCTTTGTCCCAGATTGAGTTGAATTATTTGTATTTAAATCACTTTCCTATCAATGTATTTGTATCGTTAAGTAGACTTTTTTCCAATGAGACCATTCTCAATCGCTTTTATTAATTAATCAAAAATTGTACTTGATGAACATTTACATTTCAAATTTAAGTTATGGCGTTGATGACGCAGATTTAAACACGTTGTTTGCAGAATATGGTGAAGTTACTTCTGCAAAAGTTATTATGGATCGGGAAACTGGTAGATCAAGAGGATTCGGTTTTGTTGAGATTGCTGATGAGGCAATGGGACAAAAAGCAATCGATGAATTGAACGGTGCTGAATATGATGGTAAAGTAATTACCGTGAATGTGGCTAAACCGAGAGAAGATAGATCAAACGGTGGAGGTCGCGGAGGATATAACAGAGGTGGAGGAAGTCGCGGAGGTTATAATTCAAACAGAAGGTATTAAGATGTTATATATTCTGAAGAAAAGAGGCTTGGAAACGAGCCTCTTTTCTTGTTTTTAAATATTTAATAACCAGAGTAATAAACCGGCAGGAAGGTAGTCTGCCAATTCTTGACGGAGTTTTTTCAAGGCTATTTCGATGTGTTTTTCTACCGTGCGGGGAGAGATTTTCAACTCTTCGGCGATTTGAGTGATACTTTTGTCATTGAAACGATTCATGATGAAAATCTTTTGACATTGAGGGGGAAGCTGACGGATTGCCTTTTCAATATGTTCCTGAAGTTCTGATTCCACGTAATATTCCCACGTGAGTAATCCGGTAATATCCCCTTTTTGTAAAATTTGTTCTTGGTATTTGTTGCGAACTTTTAATTGTTCCAGATGATTCAAGCAACGGTTGCGGACAGATGAGAAAAGATAAGCTTTTGCGGATTCCATGAGAAGGGAACTTTTTTTCTCCCAGAGCGTGATGAAAACGTCATGTACGATGTCTTCCGATATCTCGATCTGGTTCGTGAAACGATTGGCATACACGATTAATCCCGAATAATACAGGTTAAATAAGGATTCGAACGTCTTTTTCTCTATGTTTATCATACATCTGGTTTCCTACATCAAAACAAATTTAGCATTAATATTTTGATATTGATAAAATAAAAATGCATTTTTTTTGAAAATGACTACGTGTATTTTTCTCTTGGCCTGTCTTGGTTGTATAAAGAGAAAAATATGAGCGAGAAAGATCAGATCGAGAAAAATACCACGGAATATAATGAAGCCCGATTGGAGGAAGCATTAGATATTTTCGTGCAAATGCGGGCGGTGGACAAAGCGAAAGGTTACCGTCGAATCGTGGAACCCGTGAATTGTGGAGTCCGTCATCGCCGATTCATTTTGTTAAGCCGATATGCCGCAGTTATTGCCGTGATCGTAGTGGTGGGTATAATTTTGGGAGTAAGAGGGAGAGTTGACCGTGCTATTCCAGTAATGCAGACACGAGAGATTACTCCCGGGGGGATGAAGGCCAAACTCATTTTAGCGACGGGAAAAAATGTGCTTTTGGATACGTTGGCATTGGAGGTCACGACCATTTGGGAGGCTGGTGCCACGATCCAGAAAAGCGGAGGCGTGTTGACTTATGAGAATGTGGGAAAAGAGGATGCTCGTCCGATGGAAGTTGTTTATAATACGTTGGAAGTTCCCCGGGGAGGGGAGTATGACGTGGTGTTGGAAGACGGGACACGAGTATGGTTAAATGCGGATTCTCGGTTGAAATATCCGGTCGTTTTTCCCGGTAGTGAACGTCGCGTGATTTTGGAGGGAGAGGCTTATTTTGAAGTGGCTAGAGACACAAATCGCCCGTTTCTGGTGGAAACAGGCGTTCAGTCGTTGAGGGTGTTGGGGACGGCGTTCAACGTGTATGCTTACCCGGATGAACCGGATATTTACACAACATTGGTGTATGGAAGCGTGGCACTATCTGCCGGGGGACAGAGACATGAGCGGGTGCTTGTACCCGGAGAACAGGCTGTTTATCACGTGCGTAACGGAAATTTTACTGTTGGAAAGGTGGACGTGAGTCAGGTGGCGGCTTGGAAAAAGGGACTTTTCGTGTTCGAGAATCAAAATTTGGAACAAATCATGTTGAAACTGGCTCGTTGGTATAACGTGATGGTGTTTTTCCGAAATGAAGCCGCCAGAACGATCGAGTTTAAAGGGAATTTGCCCAAGTACAGTGATTTTAGATTGGTGTTACAAGTGATAGAAAAGAGTAGTAACGTGAAATTCGATGTGAAAGGAGAAACGGTTATCGTGAGTATATAAATAAAATCGGGGGAATTTGACAGCTTCCCCCAAGATTTAAAAACATCTGTTGACAGCAGATGTAATGTTAAATAAAATCATAAAACAAAGTTATGAAAAAAATGATCAGACATGAACATTTTCCGGAAGGAAAGTGGCAAAAAATTTTGTTAATTATGAAGTTGAAACTTTTTATTTTGTTGTGTTGTATTCAAACGTTGAGTGCCGCGACTTATTCTCAGCATCAAAAGCTGGACGTGAAGTTTGAGAATGAATTAATTGTTTCGGTGCTTGATTATTTGAAGATGCAAACGGGGTATCAGTTCTTTTTTCAGAAGGGGGTTGTGTCTGAGACGGAGGAAATTACGGTGAATCTAAAGAATGCTACGTTGATAGAGGTGTTGGATAAAGTGCTAAAAGATCATGGGTATTCGTATGAGGTTTTAGAGGGGGTGATTATTGTGCGGCGAATCGAGAAGCAAAAGCAAGTGAAGAAAACTCTTGTCGGTATCGTTACGGACCAGAGGAAAATCCCGATGCCGGGAGTTACCGTGAAGATTTTTGGTACGAACATCGGAACGGCGACGAATGCCAGAGGACAGTTCTCATTAACTTTACCCATGGAGGAAGGGGCTTTGGAATTTTCTTTTGTCGGGTATAAATCTCAGAAAGTGAATTTTACCGGGGTAACAAAGGATTCTCTTCGTGTGGTGATGGAGGATGATATTCTAGCATTGGAAGAGGCTGTTGTGGTGGCCTACGGGACAACGAATAAGAGGGAGATGACCGGGGCTGTGTCGGTTGTTAAAGCTGAAGAGCTACAAGGTATACCGGCCTCGGACATAGCCTCTCTTTTACAAGGGCGGGTTGCCGGTTTGGATATTACGAATATGTCAGGAGCACCGGGAGGTGGTGGAACGGCTATCACGATTCGTGGATACAATTCTTTGAATGTAGAGCAAGGAAGGCGTTTTTCTAATCCTTTGTGGGTAGTTGATGGGGTCCCGTTAAATTCTTTTTCTTCTCCGATTACCGGTACTAATTTGTTGGCAGATATTAATCCAGATATGATAGAATCGGTCCAGATATTGAAAGATGCTTCTTCGGCTTCTATTTATGGTTCTCGTGCTGCTAACGGGGTGATTATCGTGACAACTAAAAAAGGGAGGAAGAATCAAAAAGCGACATTCTCGGTCAATGCTTCTCAATCTTGGGGTGTTGTTGCTGAATTTCCAACGGTGGTTATCGGGAAAGGGGAACGGGACCTGCGTTTTAAGACACTTGAAGGAACACAGGTAGCTTATATGGATAAGACAACCAAGCGATATAAATACCCTGTGTCCAATGAGGAGGTTTTTTGGAATGATCAACACGCATCTTATGATTATTTCTTTTCAGCCCAATCGAGTCGCCCTGCTACATTGATTTATCAAGATAGTTTGAACGCTTTTTATAATAATGCGACGAATTTTTTTCCGGCGTATTTTCGTACAGGGAAGATAACAAATGCCAATATCCAGACTTATGGAGGGGGAGAAAGAATAACTTACGGGATCGGTTTGGGATATTACAATGAAAAAGGGGTATTTGTTGGGACTGGGTATAATCGAATGGATTTGAATTCTTCTTTGAACGTTGTACCGGTCAATCGGGTAAACGTGGATTTACGTTTTAATGCAACATTAACGAATCGGGATCGTGGAGAAAAGATTGAGGGGTTTAGTACGGCACCGATGGTGGAGGGTGTTCCGGGTGATCCTTTTTGGCAAAGTACGTTGTTGCCGGGAAAAGGGACTGAAGCATGGGAGGCTACGATTAATAAATTGAAGGGGACAAAAGAAAAGAATCGTTCTGTTCGTTTACGTACTAATTTTAAAATAGGGTATGAGATTATTGATGGATTAAGTGTCTCTACTTCTTTGGCAGCAGACTATTCTATCCATCGCAGGAATTATTTCCAACCCTCTTATTTGAGCGGTAAAGGATATTCGATGAGTCTAGGTGAAACAGGGATAAACCTGATGGTGTTGAACGAAAATTTGTTATCTTATCGAAAAACGATAGGTGAAGATCATACCTTTGATTTTCTAGCAGGTTTTTCTTATCAATATGATCAGATGGAATATAACGGGGGAACGGCTGAAAATTCTCCAAGTGATAAGATTTATTATGCTCCCAATGGATTACCGGATTTGGGACAGGAAGTAAATGAATGGTCAGGAGAAACGGTCCCGGTGGCTTTTCAACATTATCAGTCAAATATGGAGGAACAAAAATTATATTCTTACTTTGGACGTTTGGAATATAATTATCGCTTGAAATACTTGTTGTCTCTGAGTTTTCGTCGAGATGGGAGTTCCGTGTTCGGGCGAAATAATAAATGGGGAACCTTCCCGTCTGTGGCAGCCGGATGGAGTTTTTCAGAGGAATCTTTCATTAAAGATAATTTGGGTTGGCTTTCGTTCGGAAAGTTACGGGCTAGTTGGGGATGTTCAGGGAAAATGTTCGAATATCCTTATCTGGCTTACGGTTTGATGGGTCCTGGAGATTATTCGCATCAGGGGAATCCTACATTGGAACCTGTATATGTTGGTGGACTTTATAATGAAGATCTTTCTTGGGAAGAAACCGATCAGTATGATTTCGGTTTAGATGTTGATCTCTTTGAGTACCGATTAGGTGTTGTTCTTGATTATTATTACCGATACACGGATAAGTTATTGTATCCGATCGGGCTTCCCGGGGATTATAATGGTTTTATGTCACAATGGACGAATGCGGCTGCTTTGTCGAACGAAGGACTTGAATTGTTGATTAAATATGAAATATTCCGTCGTCCTGATTTGTATTGGAAAGTTTCTGTAAATGGAGCTAGAAATTGGAATCGGATAGAGAAATCATACAATGGAAAAGATTTGGGATTTGGTATTACAGGTAAGCCACTGAATCGAATTTATGGATATAAAACGAATGGGTATGTGCAAAAGCAGGAGGATCTTCCTTTGTACTTCACAGCACAAGGGGAAAGCAGATCGGAAGAGCGGCGTGTAGGGAAAGAGTGTAGATCTCGGT